>Ga0209208_10011314_pt1 | contig 11433 bp, 8 predicted proteins | sample S1TSphfallax_3_FD_187694 | JGI IMG/M metagenome (GOLD analysis project Ga0209208, IMG submission 187694) | Host-associated microbial communities from peat moss isolated from Minnesota, USA - S1T2_Fd - Sphagnum fallax MG (SPAdes) (version 2) | ecosystem: Host-associated > Plants > Peat moss >...
TGTCAATGCAAAAGGTGAAAATGGAAAAAAAAATCTTTTTGCAGTTAACATGTGAAAACAATTGTGATGAGTAGTTTCATATTATGCATAGTACTCAATCTCCTATTATTTATGACTTAAGGGTCATGTTAAATTATGATATTATGTAATTGTTTCTTTTTTAAAATCTCATAAATGCGTCATTGAAAAAACTAGAATTACCTTTAGAGAGTCTATTACATAACAAAAATAGACATTAAACATTTTGAATATTCCATACTTGTTAGATTCATTTCAACATTTTCCAAATGTTTTCATAATACATTAGGACTAACATTGTGAAAGTTCATTAAAAAATTCAATGCCAATTTAAATTATGAGTTGAACCAAGAAAAAAAATGACTTAGTTACATAGGGATTGGCTTGTTTTAACAAAAATGCACCTTGAGGGCATTGGATACAATGTCTGAGGACATCAAGAAGTACATAGGGAATGTTGTGGGCAATAAGGTTGAAAATATTTTATATTTTATGTATATTTTGAACTAAAGGTCATTGGGAAGCGTGGTAGGAAGGATGTTAAAGGACATTGGAAAGGTCCAAAACAATCACTTTTGAAACAATGAGGGTTGCCAAAAAAACATCATGGATGCTAAAAATGTTGATGTTTTAGTAGGTGAAAATTAATTTTCATATTTTAGAATGGAAGTGAAAGTGATTTCATGGACAATCCAGATATGATCATGGATTACCAATGCCCATTTGCTAATTATCTTTAAATAATCTACTTAAATCACTTTAAAATATATTAATATTTTGACCTCATGTCAATTGAACATCAATGGTAGTGTGAAGTAATGTGAATCTCAAGTTTTTGTAAGAGGCTTGTTTTCCCCTTATCAAACACTTGCTTTCTATGAAGTGGTTTGGAATTTTTTCTTTATTGCACTACTTTACACCTATGACCAAACACTTGGGTTGCTAGGTCAGGCAATGTTCTTTTTTTAGAAATGCAAAGAACCACTCCCCGTCAACAAACAAAATATTAATTTTAAGTGGGATGCAAATAATACTCAAATGTTTTGAACTTATCTCTCTGCTGAACACACAACTTTCTACCCAAGTGTGAGTTTTAAAAAAACACTGACATTTGTTCACCACTAAATGTTCAATCATAAGGTGCAAAACACATGTTGGCCACTATAATCAAGGTGCATTGACTAGCCAAAACCAAAACAAGGTACAAATTGGAAGGACCCATGTCCAAGAAGATGAAAGAACCACCTAACAGGACGAACCACAAGGGGAACATCAAGTTCCTGAACCCCAGGAAACCCCCTCCTGTCGTGAGAAGCATTATAAACCTTTTGATAATCAATAGCCAATTAAAACCCAATTGGGGAATACTAAGCAGAGTAATACTGATCAGTGATGAAATTAGGTTTTATAGTTCAGAAGGAAAAATGACCTTAAATTTGTTGTGAACATTTCTCAAATGCACAAAAATTCAATCGTGTTTAAAGCTTGCAAACCTTTCCACATGTGAGATATTGGGCTGCAGATTTTAGAGCCAATCTGCTATGCAGTTTGGCTCTTGTCTACATACCCAATTGACATAGTGATTTGTTGTTTGTTCCCAGCTTGGAGAGTTATGATTTCCATCTGGAAAAAGATCCAGATTCTGTTTGTGGATGGATATATAGCCCTGTGTAACTGGGGAGGAGCACTCCAAATTTTCTCATTTCAGCAACCTGAATTCAATCCTCTGCAGACAATTCTGCAAACATAGTTAGAGAATCACAACAGTAAAGTTAGCAATTTGAAGCCCACTGAGGAAGAGTAGTAGCAGATTTTAGGAAAAATTCTGTCACAGTTCTTTGACAGGAATGATAAAAGTGCAAGTGTATGACAAGGATGCATTGCAGAAGCTAGGTCCAAAGTTTTTGGCAAACTTTGGCAAAACCACCTTCCTAGAAAACAGCACTGTCTAAAACCAGCTGCTACCTCCTATTCACATGCACCAACAACTATCCAGTTGCAAAATCAGCACCACTCTCTTGCAGAATTGAAAGCAGTTTCCTGATGTTGCAATTGACAATTGGCTGATAGGAGTGGGCATGGAAGCACATAGAAAGTCTATGTGCATAAAAGATTGTCTGAAGAGAAACAGAGAAGCTTAGACCTGCAGTGCACCAAAAATGAATTTTCGCATCCAATTTTACAGCACTTTAGTGTAGCTATTTGCTTGACAAACTTCTTTCCTGAAGGAAAAAAAAGTATTCAAGAGCCACAGTCCATCCATCCTGCTCTGTTTTGGGTTTTGAACTCACATTTAAGAGATGTTCCTTCTCAAATGATGCTGGTTGGAAAGCTTCCAAGCAAGGTGAGAGCTGACCACAGCTTTCAAACAAGCTCAGGTCTTTGCACACACAAAAGCAAGTGTAGTCTCTGCTCGAGCTGCAAACTCTTCCAAGACAGCCTCATTGTGTTGGGTCCATCGTTGAAGACTGGCCTGCTTCAGGCCTTGCAAGCTTTTCCACTTCAGTTCCTGCAGCTGTCGCACACCTGGAGTGTCACCATGACCTGAGAAAGCAATCATCAGGCTGTTCAATGGAAGGGCTTCATATAGCCTTTTTATGTGGTTGTCCAAATCTGTTAACACAGCTTGAAGTTTCTGCGAAAGAACTGGTTTGATTTTGGTTGTGGTCTTTGGTCCCTTCTTGCATGTCATGAAGGCCAATGTTTCAGCAACACGGACAGCCATTGCCTCAGAACTTTGAGCTTCCTCTTCATAGTAAGAATGCAGCTCAGAGAACTGCACCCACACAAAGTCTATTGAAGCTTTCTTCACCTCCTTTTCAGCTTTGGCAAGGCTTTCCCTGTCAGAGTTTGTGATGACTGCATTACAGGAGCCCACAGCATAATGATGAAGCACTGTTCTGCTATCTATCAATGTGCACCTCCGCTCATGATCAGTCAACACCTGTATCAAATTTTCAGTGTGTGGCTTCATTCTCTTCCCAAAAGCAGGGCCATTTTTAATCTTCAGGAGTGTCAAATCCATTGCTGCACGAGCATCTTCGATGCTGTCATGACCATTCTTATTCTCCTGGATTCTTCGTCTCAAGAATCTGGCAGTCAGAGTGCGGAGTGCAGGCTTGTAGACTGAAGAAGAACCCTTACCAGGATGCTGATAGAGCAAAGCTGTATCAATCACCAAAGGATGATATACCTTGAGTGCAATTAAATCACTTTCCACTGAGTGTCCAACAAGAATTGTTTCTGCAGACACTAACTCCAAAATTTCTTCCTGAATATCTCCAAGAGTTGTTGTAACATGAAGTAACATAGATGCTGTAATTCCACTGAATCGAGTGTTGTAATTTGTTATTTCATTTTTTGGTTTCACCAGTTTGTCCAAAATCACATTACCAAGAGGATCCACCATTGAAACTCGAGTGAGTTCCAACCCCAGTGATGTCGAACACATCTCACAATCAATGGCCACCATTTCCCGTGGCTTTGTGCCTGCTGCAGCTGGCCGTGTCCTAATAAATCCCAATTTATTCTGCGGTGAGGAACCATCTTCCTCAACCTCATATTTTGGGTACCCATTTTCATGCATCTGCTGTGCTGTCAGAGTATAATAGGAAGCTGGAAATGCTCCACCAGATGTTGAATCACCCTGTGAATCTCCAACCCCCCCCTTCCTCCTTTTGACTATCTGTTTGTCTGAATCCGAATCTGAGGTCCTATCTTCAAGAAGTTCTGCATCAGGAGTCTTCTTTTGATTGGAATCTAGATGCCAACTACGGCTTTTTTTCCAAGGTTGGTTCACATTCTGAGAAGTTCCTGCTTGGGTCTTTGGGCAGCTAAAAATTGCCTCTAAGGTTTGAGCTGTAGTAGCGAAAGGACTGACTGCAGCAGCAGCCCGAGGAACTCCACAACATTCGCTCAGGCTTCTAAAAGACCCTGGATGTGCCATGTAAAGTGCAGCATCCAAACCTGGTATGTGCAGCATCACCACCTTTGTAACAAGAGGCTTGTTTTTAATGAAGACCCATTTAGGGTTGGACCCATCTGCTAACACCCAGCGCACTAAACCTTGAATATCTTGGAAGCTGAGCCTGGAATTTGGCTTTGGTGGTTGAAATGACACCTCTACTCTTGCTTCTGACCCAAAAACATCAAAGTAGTCACTTTTGCTTCCTTTTCCTTGAAGCACTAGCTGCTTCTTCTTCTTGTCTAAACGTCTGTTTTTCACTTGGCTGCTTGTGGCAGGAATGTCCATCCTCCCCTCTGCAAAGAGAGCACAGATTTCCCTCACATTTCCATTCAGTGTCCTCTAATTGAATGTCTTGGAATCTAGTGCCAAGTGCAGAAACTCACAAACTCACACCATAACTTGCTGCAATTTTTTTTGCTTTCCTACTTTGGTACCCAAAAAATTCCCAAATGTGCAGAAGACTACAGAGTGCTTCAAAACCCAAAATCGGCTGCAAAAGGTGATGATGCCCTCCCTCATCCAGAACATCTCAGAACTAGACAGTTACACTCCTAACAAAGGAATTACAGGTTCAGGATCTGCGCTATTTGGATGTACCCTGCATGTATATGAATGAACCTGGGGAACACAAAAACCTCATCTGGGAAATTCGGAGCAATTGTTGTTACTCCAATTCAGAGCTTAACCCTAATTTCACACGACATTAGCATGGTTACAGATCTCACAGAAGACGCACCTTCTTCAATAGGAGTCCGAGGTGCATAACCTCCAGAGAAACGGATCCTGCTCTCTCGCAAACTAAAAATCCACGGAGAAAACAGATTGTTGGGGTGGACGCAACTCGAGGCGAAACCCTAAATCATCTACCTAATAGAAGAAGACTCGAAAAGCTGCTGATTCCTCCATACTAAAACAAAACAGCAAACTCACTCCACGAAGACATGTTGGTAGCTGTGAACCTGAGCTTTTTGTACTTTCTTCACCTTCGTCATAGTACCTATAGATGGAAAACCCTGTTCGCAAACAGATGCGAATTCTCTGGGGAAAGGCAAAGAAAGACACGCAATTTTTTTTTTAAAAACAGAAGAAAACGCTCCGCACCTTCTACTACAACAGTTGTGAAGCTTATTAACACGCTACAAAAGCTTGCTTGTCGTAGGGAACAAGGTCTCGCGGCAGCTTCGCGACAACAAGCAAGCAACAAAGCACAAAGAAGCTTCTTTCCGTGGCATTCTACGCCTTCCCGATTAGGGTTTCGGATTTTAGGGTTCCGGGTTCTAGGGTTTCTTGTTAGGAGGAAGCTTCTAGCGTCTGCAATAAAATATTGTCTTCTCGTGGGGTTATGCAGGTTCAACTTTGGGAACATTGGGCAAAAGTTATGGGAACAAGGTGTGGTACTACTTGGAACATCTTGAGGAACATATTAAAAACATTGGGAACATGTTGAGAGCCATTGGGTAGTTGTGAGAACACACTAAAAACACCAAAAATCCAAAAAAGTCACCCTTAACATTCACTTAACATTAAGGTTATGACTCATTTAAAATTGGGTGCCACATAGGATGCCACCTAGATTTTCATTTAACACTAACTTAACATCAAGTGTGAATACACCACTAAAGAGTAGTAGCTGGTGCAACCTAGTCAAGTACTGAGAGAAATTTCCTAAGTAGATTTGTAGGGCACCTTATACTCATGAATGTCCCTCCCCCTAAGCATTAAGATTGATACTATGAGAGCATCCCCAGCTTAGTATGTGCAAAAATACCTCGCACACCCAAGTTTAGTTATTTACTTTTTTGCAACCCCACCCATAAACCTGAAACGTAATGGGTGCTGCAAATACTGCATATATGTGGGAACTACTAATAGCAAACCACCTGGACCAATCATTATGTTTGGCCAATACGAAACAGGGAACAGCAGTCAGATCATATTTATTACACTCTTCTCTCTAGCAGGTGCGCAGCAGAGCTGTACCTTTTACCAACCTCAGCTTGCAAGCTGAGCACATATGCAGAAGCAAAACCAATTTCCTGAGCTAAACCAGCATAATTTGACTTTTCTTCATTTGATTGATTTTAAGGTGCAGAGTCCACCGGTAGGGATGCTCTTAAGCCTCTACTCCTGAAGAGAAGAGAGGAGAGGGAGGGATCTTATTGCCTCATACTAGGCCCCTTATATTTTGGGAAGGCCCCCACCCTGGGACTTTCAACTTTACCCTACAAAATGTGGTCATCTCTACAAGCATGAGAAAACATGGATCATGGACCGCCAAAGCTATTGTGCTTAGAACCCACGAAGCACTCAAGAAGTAAAAGCTTTCAATACATGATCATCTCTATCCAACATGTTCTTGTTTTTAGAAAAAATAAAATAAAAAATAAGATGACATTCCAAACCCCACCTTTAAAAAGAAAAAGAAAAAGAAAACAAACTTTCCAAATAGGCTAACCTTGCAATAACCTTTTTTTTCCGAGTAATAAAACTAAGCTAACTGTCCAATCTCCTTTCACCTAATAAATAAATAAAGGCTAACTTTCCAATTCCCTCCCCCCCCTTTTTGTTTACTATCAAAATTAGGCTAACTTTCCAATCCCATTTGTTTCCTAGTAATAAAAAGTAGGTAAACCATCCAAACCCCTTTAAATTTCCTAGTAACAACAAAAATAGGCTAACTTTCCAATACCCATTTTTAGAATTTGTTAGTAATAAAAATAGATTATTATTTTTCCAATTCCCTTATTCCTAGAATTTTTTTAAAAACAAGGCTGACACATTCTACTAATAATGGATGAATGAATGGGCTGATCATCCACTTGTTTTTCTGTTCTTAAATAAAGTACTGGGAAAAAAAATTAGCTGACGTTCATCGTTTCGTTCATCGTTCATCCCTATTTTTCCTTGGAATCCAGAGGACGACCCCGAAAGGATGGCCAGCCGTCGTCCAAAACGGACCATCACCGTCGGAACGCGACCCAGAACATGGCGTTATTGTCCGCTGCACGGCGACTTCCGGCGGTCGTCTTCGGCCTCTCGTTTCTCGTCGCCATTCCGCTCTTCGCAGCAGCGCTGCTTCTGGTGTTTTGCTCGAGCGCGGCGCCATCGCTGCGGTGCAATCCAGATCGCGTCTTCTGGTGTGTTCATTGCAGCAAGTACTCCTACTGGTCGCAAACAGTAGAAGGAGAGCAACAAGAGACGCACACGGAGGAAGAGATGGCGGAAGTGAGCAGGAGAGTCGTCATATGGCTGCACGGCCTGGGGGATTCTGGTCCTGCAAACGAAGGCCTGGCCTCCTTCTTCAAGGGACCGTCCTTCGCTGCTTTCAAATGGATTTTCCCTTCAGCTCCTGAGCAGCGCGTCACTTGCAACTGTACGTCTCTGTCTCTGTCTCGGTCAAAGGAGGTTATGCTATAGCAATTTGTAATGACTCCTTGCTTTGGCTGATTGAGTTTTATGTCCTTTGCATTTGCTGCAATTGTATTTCTCTTTTGTTTCACTCAATTTTGTAACCCTATGCGGTTTTCTAGGGTTTGAAGTCCGTTGGAATGAGGGTTTTTGCAATGCTAGGCCTTCTGTGTGGAGATGGATCTGTGGCAGCATCTGTGTACCTATCGCTCCTTCTTGTTCTTCTCCTTCTTCTTCTGACATGTTGTCAAATTCCATGTTTGATGCATTTTCCCTTTCTTCGTGGTCTGCGTGGCTTGTCAGATCTTGTGTCTCCATGTCAAAGATCTTGAATTACGAGAAGCTCAACCAGAAGTAGGTTTTTGTGCTTTGGAAAGTTTTTTTTTCTGGTGCTATGGCCCTGGGACCAAGGCTGCATGCATGGCCAGTTGCATGCTGTAAGATATGGGTGGCAGTATCTACAGACTAATAACACATGTAGAAAGTTGTCAGGTCTCCTTCAAGGGTTAACTGTATAGAAATGTGCATGAATGAGAAAATGTGTTGCAGGGGGGTTGGAGTAAGTGTTTTGATATCATGGTTGATGTGCATGAAAATGGTGGCAGATGGTGCATTAATGCCAAGCTGGTTTGACTTAAAGGAGATCCCTGTCACTGCTGTGAGTCCTCTTGCCTTCTTTGCTTTCTCATTGACTCCACTGGAGTTGTTTAGTTTGTTGCTAGGGTTGTTTAGTTTGTTGCTAGGAGTTGTTTAGTTTGTTGCTAATTCACAAGTTCCATATGACGGCTACAGGAATCACCTAAAATGGAGCCGGGAGTAATCAATGCAGTGGAGTCAATACATAAGATGATAGATGAGGAGGTGGCTGCTGGTGTCAGTGCAGACCACATTTTCCTCTGCGGGTTCAGTCAAGGAGGCAGGTCTACCCTTAGTTCTCTGTTTTTGCATCAATTATGGGTGGGATGGTTATCAAGAGTGATAACAGCTGCTGTTGCTTTCTTGCACAGGTGCATTGACATTAGCAAGTGCCATGCTGTATCCTAAAAGATTGGCAGGGGCTGCTGTATTCAGTGGCTGGGTACCCTTGGATGAGGCTGGGTTTGTCAGCAAAATTACACCAGAGGCAAAGAAGGTAGGTTCTCTTGTCAAGGGTTTATTTTTTACCCCCTGCTGCTTGGAATGCTATCCTCAGGAGGATTTCAGGGCATGAAGCTTGGCTACTAATTGCAGGCTTCTTCCAATGTCAGATGTCGCCCTGGAAGTCTACATTAGAAGCTCTATTTATGAATCCTGATCAGAGATTGCTTCAGACCTACCTGGGATGGACCAAAACAAGTTCACCAATCTGAAATGGTAGTCCCTGGGAATGAAGGGTGCCATAGCTATCTGTTCCAGGGTGTTTTGCTGGATAGGAAAACCTTGTATGGATGCCTCTTGAGAATAGTCCATATCTCAGCTTTTAATCTTATCTGCACATATGAGCGATACCTTCACCTCTTGGGTTATGTGCAAGCTTGTGTGTGCTATGTGTGAGCTTGTATGTGGTTTTTGTGTTACTATGTTGTGAACAGGCTGATTTCTGATGTGCATGTGACAATGTGGTTGACCTGTGTTGCATGTTGTGAAGACACCAGTGCTGTGGTTGCATGGACTCAATGACCAGGTTGTGGATTTCAGTGCTGGTCAAGCAGCCCCTCCCTTGCTGGCTCGTGCAAATGTTGAATGTGATTTCAAGGTAAAATCCTAATGCATATTTGGATTATCCATGATAGAGATTCGTATGATCACTGTAGCAAGTGTATGACAGTGGGTGTACTTTGTGGTATGGCAATCGTGAGCAGGCATTTCCAGGAGTTGGTCATACCATTACAGCTGAAAAGCTGTCAACGCTTGAGCAATGGATGAAATCAAAGATGCAGTAGGGACTTTCTGGATATAGGTTTTGGAGCACCACCACTAAAATTTCACAAAAAGCTGGGAAAAATGTGATGAATACCAATGATGCACTTTTGCATCTCCCTACCTGGTTCAGTTCACTGTGCCTCAGTACTATAAACATTTGTGACAATGTTTTCCAAGACAGTTACAGTGCTGATTGGAAAATATTTGGGTGGATTTCTGGCCATTCTTGTCTCTCTTGCTGTTTGAAATCAGGAAGTTCACTCAGATTCATTGTATGCCTTCAATGGTAGCCAACATTATGGCAGTGTTCCTGTTGCTTCCTGAAATGCAACCCATTACCCATAGTTTTGGGCAGATTGTTATATAATTATCTGCAACCCAACTTCAGGAGCTAATGAAGTCACTGGAAGCTACTAACCTACTATTTGTAATAAAGGTGATGATCTGAAACCTTGTGAGTTATACTCACATGGTTTTCAATTGTGAACACTCCCATTCTTGTCATGCTAGCTTTGCACTTCACGGGAACTGTTTGCACCTTCAATGTTCCAGCAAATCACATGGACATATTAGTGTCTGTCTTTGATATCATGCCAGTTATAATGGCTTGTTACTACCATAAATGTTTCTGTCAAAGGTCACTGAATATCTTGGTGACTTAACATTGAGTTTGGGCTTTTTGGCATTGGAGTCTCCACTTTTTTCCAGATGATCCTGCGCTACTTCCTGCGTTCAACACTGCATTGAGTGTTGTTGCCACATGAGTCTTCTGGCATAGAAGAAAATAAAGATTGCTGCTGACATCAAAAGAAAATGCACCTGATGTGACCCAAAAGCTGCACCAAAAACCTTTGCACATCCCGAGCTCCTCTTGGAGTTGTGGAACTTTGGCTTGAGTAGGCAACTGAAGAACTCCTGGTGATTTTCACTTCACTCCTCTTTTCTCCAATAGTAGCCCAAAAGATTGTTCTGAGGGGATATAAAACCCTGCTGATTATGGTTTAGGGTTTATCCACCAGTACTCTTGGAGACTCCATTTTAGCTTGATCATGATGGATGAATAGATGGTGCATGAGAAATGAGACATCCATCTTTTCTTTCTTGTGATTTCCATGTGAGAACACTGAGGACATGATGTTATCTATTATCTTTCTTCTGGTATCTGTACTAGACCAACCCACACGTTTTCTTTTGTCATGGTTTCCATATGAAAATACCAAGGACATGATGGTGTCATAGACTTACCTGTTCTAGTACGTACGGGAGACACCATGGTTGTTCAACACTTTGATTTCCATGTGATTGTCCTCAACAATCACCATGTTTTGTCATAGACTGTTTGTTGCAATCCCCATACGTCTGCCAGACTCTCTCACTGTGAAAGAAGTTACTCTTAGGTGTGTACCAATGATTTGGGCAGTTCTTTGATTTTGTTGTAGGTTATAACCTCCAGTCCTGATGTTTTTAAAAATTTCAGAATGAAACACCTTGTGAAAGTTCTGGCTTTTGGGAAAAATTCAAAGGACTGGTGGGTTTTCTGACACAACTGGTGGTTCATGAGGGTACATAATTTGACCGATTTTTTGAGTTTTTGAGAACCATGAGTTACAGCTCAAAACTGGCTCTTTGTTTTTATGAGAACCACCAGTCAAGGGTCTATAAACCTGACCCTGGCCTGCTGGTTCTTGCTTAGGAAGAGAGAGAACTGCCCCAACACTGGTGTATACTTAGAGAGGTGAAGCACACATGGATAGATGCACACAATATATGTATTCACTTTGGGTATAGTGACACAATGTATTTCCTTGTGTTGAGGCGTCACTTAAACCCAAGTTTATCAGAACATGAAACTGTCCATTGGAACATGCCTGAAACCCCAAAAACAATTGTCCATAGTCAGAAAAGCTCATGTCTAGAATATGTATTGGATCCAGAAGTTACAGATTAAACAGATTTAAAAATCTGGCTCTTCTGGAGAGGCATGCATACAAGGTTTTCCTATCCAGCAAAACTGGGATTGACTGGGATAACTTTAATTGATTTTTAAATCTGTTTAATTGATCATTGTTTTAATCTCCAGAAGTTGGGCATCTGATAAGATGATTTTTTTCTCATTCGCATACAAAATTTACATTAAA
>Ga0209208_10011315_pt1 | contig 11432 bp, 8 predicted proteins | sample S1TSphfallax_3_FD_187694 | JGI IMG/M metagenome (GOLD analysis project Ga0209208, IMG submission 187694) | Host-associated microbial communities from peat moss isolated from Minnesota, USA - S1T2_Fd - Sphagnum fallax MG (SPAdes) (version 2) | ecosystem: Host-associated > Plants > Peat moss >...
AAAAATCAAATTGACAATTTGACTCCCAACCCTTCTTTGGGCCATGATTTATGTTTTAAATACTCAAATGATTTGACCTTGCAATCACCTTCTAAAAATTCGAGAGTCCATCAGGACTCCAACTCTCAAAGTGAGAGTTCACTTGAAAGTGTACGGGTTCATTCCCTCGCACTTTCCTAAATTCCCAAGAACATGAAATGTGACTTTCGGGCTTCACTCTTGGGCTGCAACTTTACAAGCCCTTGCTTTGGTCACGAGCCCAAGGTTAAGGTTGTGACAACTTGGAACAACAATAAAACTTGAAAGGATAACAAATTAATGAAGATGTTTTCAAAGCTTGGATTAGTAAAAAAAAAGGACAATATAAATAAATGAAAATGTGAACAAGTTTGCATAAAGAAGAAGAAAGAGAAGATAGAAAAAACGAAAATGCACAAAGAAAGTAAATGGAAACAAAAAACGACAATGTAAAAAGAAAAAGATAGGACATATGTGCATAAATAAATAGATTAAAAAAAACAAAAAAAAACCTAAAGATAGCCTATAATTGGTTAAATAATGGCTAAAAAAAATTCCCAAAACTTCACATAAAGGAAGGCCTTGGTTTTAAGACCTTCCCTAGTACCTAAACTTTAAATCATAATGTGGGATCTTGGAAACAATCGGTCACTTGTTATTTTATTTTAAGCAAGGTTGAAAAAAAATTTGTCATTTGTTCTTATCCCCCCACATTTTGTAGACTTGTCATGTTGGCCTTTTATAAATGTCAATCAATGGCATGTAAATTTTGTGTCATCCTTGATTTTGTGATTAGAGGTTATAAGAACACAAAACCTTGGAGGCCTTAATATTACAACACCCCACAAATTAAATTTTAGTTATTTTTCTTCTAGACCAAAGAAAATGTTCTTCTTAGGGTATGTTTTTATATTGCGATTATAATAAAATCTAGGGAATGAACTATTTGATAATTATAAGTTAAATTTACAATAACCATGCCACAAAAAGGATTTTCATCACTGAAGCAAACATGCATTGACACAAATTAAACAACAACCCAAATAAAGTTCAATTCATGAGATGGAAACCTTATGGGCCCTCGGACAAAACTATACATATTCATGATACATCACATGAACTTGATTTTATTGACATATCTAGTAAACTCTATGCAATGAAGATCAAAACTACACATGCACATGAATGGACAGTTTGCACATATATAGAACTTGAAGCAAAAATCAAATTATAAAAATGTTGAAAGTTTCCATACTTGAGATATTAATTGGAAATGCATTGTAGTTGATGCATAAACCACCAAAACACACACACTCCTGATCCCTTGGCTTCTTACTAAGAATTTTAAAAACTTATGTGAATATAATTAATAATTTTTACATTACCAATCCCCTACTCACTTGCTAATCTCCATTTTCTCTACTAAAAACCCTCTCCTTTTTTGTACCTTATTTGCATTAACTTGTAGGACAAGTAGCTTCTTCAACCTTTGGATTCTCACATTTGCATTCATTACCAACGACCATATCCAACTCCTCCAAAAACTTCTTTACGCCATTAATGAAGCCATCATTGTTGATTTTTTGGCCTCTTTCATTGTTCACCTTTTGACTTCTTTCATCAACTTATCATTTATATTTTCTTGAGGTCGAGGTTGAAGTACCACAACTAATGATGTTTTCCGACCAATATCAAGTATCGAGACAACAAATTTTTGTTTATTCAATGAAGCCATAATGTCCAAATTTTAATTTTTAGATAAGGTTCAAGTGCATGTAATTTTTCCACAATAAAAAATTACAAAATTAAATAATAAACAATAAACAAATATTCATTATGGGTTTAATTCCATAATAATTGAATTAGACCACAATGTTTTTTTACATTAAGTAAAAATATGCTATGAAGCCAAGCTACAAGTATTTAAAACCATCCTCGCTTTGGAAGCTAGAAACTCACAAAGAAAAGCTTTCATATGAAGCCAATTAACTAAAATATTTCCCTTACCTTGGTGAAATCACCTTGAATTTTTTGAAGACTTAAATGTTTTAAAGCATACCAACATCATGAAATTTTTGTTGATGTAGTTATGAAACAGTTATCCCATATAAACCTTTTAATATTTGATGGCACATTAGAATCACCATTAATAATTAACCATGATTTGTTTTCAACCTTTGTATCTTAGCATGTTTCATTGTTTGGGAAAGATAGAAAACATGTGTTTTTTAATTAATTTCAATTTGTTTTTCCACAAATCTCAAAAGGACTATGAACTCTTTAGCAAAATCACAGAATTTTTTTTCTTCTTCAATATGGCCTACAAATATACACACATAAGTTTCAACATGCATTTTTAAATTACTAATCCAAAAGAAAAAAATGGTTTAAAAGATAAATTAAAATAAAGATGGAACCTTGAAAAGGGTGTTAATTCATAAACTAGAGTATAGAGAACTCACATGAACTCAATTACTAGCCCTAAAAATGTTCCCTTGGTGTTCATCTTGCTAGTTTTTTTTTAGGTCCAATACCATGGATGTATTGATGATAACAAAAAAGATGATACTTTGTTTTGTGAGCTTCTTCTCACTTGCATTCACCATTTCCATATTAGACCATAAAACTTAAGCATCGCCAAATGCAATACTAGATAATAGGAATGGGCTAGGACACATTCAACAAATTCCAATCAATTTAAAAGCACTAATAAGTTTACAAGTTGCATCCACATAAAAGGATAACATAATTGGACCAACCTGTAACAACCAAATCACCACAAGTTAATGAACAAGTATTCCCAAGTAGTATGAGTATTCCCAAACCTAAATGAAGTGCATAACTAATATCAAAATTGTTCTTCTACAAACATACTAAAAAAATGTTTGTTGACAACAAAAGAGGCCAACCTAGTGACCAATTATAAGCTTGAATATATGACCTAAAGGTAAATTTATATAACAATTCTAAATGGATTGTTGATTGATCACCACTACTTGCATGTTACAAGTTGATGATACAATAAACCTAGCATGTCCATGCAAAAGAGAGGAATTATATATAGTTTAAGCTGAAGGTTCATTTATTTGGTCAAAAAAATTTGTTAATCAAATTTAATAACTTCCAAAGAGTCATACCTTGTTTGTAGGAATACAACTAGTAATAATTTGTAGCCTAATGGAATTATTATTTGTGAGTCAAACCACGATATATAAATAGCCACACGTGCCAATTCAAACCATTTTTTTTGAAAAATATTTTTAAATTTGTTTTAAATTTATGTCTTTCAAGAAAACAATAATTAAAAAAAATCTTAATATTATTATGTTAAGGTTTATATTAAAAAATATCTCAAAATATGTCACAATTTTTTTTCAAATTGTGTTTTTAGTGTCAAAACTACTTTTAAACAATGGTTACAAATATTTAAAAATGTAATTTATGTATTTTTCACTCATTATATTGATTCCAAATTTTATGACATGTACATAATGTATTCAAACTAACATTTTATGAAAAAATATTTTATTTATAATTTTATTATTTATTTTACAATCCAATTTTTTTTATTAAAAAACAATGGTTATGATTGTTAATGATATATGCTTGTATAACTACACCCTTGTAGAGTATGCATTTTGACACTCCATAAGGGCATACCTTCACACATTGCAAACATCATGCAAGTGTCATTAGTGCTCATTTTGACAACAATAAAATGAATAGAACAATGTTGAACTATATGTTTTTGATAAAGATATACCATTTCAAATGAAACAATCATAAAATGTAACATTTTTTGTTCAAAAATGTGAATGACCAAACATGATTGATTGACCATAGATCTAGATTTATCTAGAGTCTATGGCTTTAAATATCATATAAACTATCCTAATAGTATTTTATATCCCAATATAAAGATCTTTTGCTGATCCCATCATATGACATTATTTCTATCATAGTCTACACTTGAACATGTAACAAAGTTGTTTTGATCTCAATCAATTAGTAACTCACATCAATCAATGGCCTAATCCTTTCATTAATCTCCAATGCTCCATCCTCTTATCATATTTGTTTTAGATCATTGCATTGCCTTGTATAAGTGATTCATGCATTAAGGTACATGGAAATTCAACCATTCCAAACTACTAATTATATGTCGTTCACATGATCCACTAGTTGCATTCATGAATTTCATTCATCTTGCATTCTTGTTTTTATTTTCATCATTGCAACTTTTTATGGAGATCATCACATCAAAGGTCACAAGATCACAAGGAGGATCTAGAAGGAAGGAAACATGAAAAAAAATCTTCACATGTTTGGTTTGAGATTTCAAGGTTTTCAATGATTGGTTTTGGGAATGGGAACTTCATCAAGAGATTCAAGACAACATCATCAACTTTGTACAAAAAAAAACTTCATTCAAGAGAATTCATTTGTACATCTATCCCTTGCTAGCCCCCCAATTCAAGTGAGAAAAAGATCTCATACCTTTTTTTCAAGAAGGAATAGATTGCTTCTTTCATGATTCCTTATTCTTTCCTCAAGAGGAAATTTGCAAGCAACAAGAAATCTATAAGTATACATGCAAAATTTTGAACCTAAATTACTTTGGAAATAAAATTTTTACAACCATAACATTACAATTTTCCTCAATCATTATACCCCCGTGAGACAAAGAAAAAGAAGAAGAAGAAAGCACTAGCTTTGAAATGATAATTCTAAATAATTGAATTCTTGATGTGAAAAAGCTTCAATACTTGCAAATTCCAAAACCAAAGAACAATTAAATCCATTATTCAATAAAGGAATTTGTTTCTCCATGTATCCTTGTAAGCATTGTAGAAACATTTGCAAGTAGGAAGAAAAAATCTACAAGACTATGTTCGTAGATTGAAATCTAAATCATCTTTGAGAGTTACATTTCTCGTAACCATAGCACGTCAGTTAGAAGAAGAAGATCAACATCAAGAAGAACAAGAACAAGAGCTTCAATTAGAAGAAGAAGATCAACAACATCAAGAAAAACAAGAACAATGAGCTTCAATTGAGAACTTGCAAATTTGCCAAAGCTGAAGATCCATGAATAGAAGAAGTTTTCACTGCTCTTCTTACCAATAGAACAAAAAGATTGTTAGTGAAGAAAACAAGGATCTCTTTTGCAAAATCTCTCACAAACGCTTCCACATGAGAGAGCTCACTTCCTCGCTCACTCGCTTGTCGTGAAAACAAACATTCTTGAAACCTTACTTCATCACCATCACCATTCTTTCACTAGGGTAATTACTAATTTACCTTTTCCTTCTTAGATCAAAGATAAATTCAGACCGTCCAATTACGGGCATCTCTCATCTCAGCTGTTGATTTGGATTCATTGCGTTTCTTGTTTCTACTCTATGGCAGTGGATGTTTTTTTTAAAACCAATTTTCGCCATTTTGTTAAAAAAAAAGTCTGAAAAAAGAATATTCTGTTAAAAAATCCAAGTTCTTTGCCAAAATAAAATTCCCAGCCAAAAAAAGATTTTTTTTCCCCTAAAACTTTGTCAAAATTCGCCACAACTGACTACAACATTGAGAGGGTCGTTACGTTATTTCTACTTTCATATTTTTAATATCGCCAAATTTGGCTAAATACTTTTATGGATGATCGCCAAGTAAGCAACATCATAAAATTGGAAAAAAAATTCACTGCCCTGTGGCTGGCCGCTGGACTGATTTACTTTTACTTGCGTGTAAAAAAAAAAGTTACCGACTCCCCTATGCTTCGCCTTGCCTTTGCATTTGCCTTTTCCTGCTCCACTTGTTGTTGGGAATTGTGGAGTTTTCCAGCTTTCCAGCTGCCGCTGCATCTGCGGTGTTTTGTTTTTCTCCTCTTCGTTGTGGGAGCGATTGTGAGTGGGATTTGTTTTGCTTTTTTTTGGTTTCTGTAGGTGCTTTTGAGTACTTTGGAATGATCTATTGCTTGCATGCTGATAGGGTCCTTTTTTGGCTTCAGGATTTTGAAGGTTATGGTATGATGATGTAGGAGTTTAGAGAAGTAATTCAGGGATGGGGATTTAATTTGATGAGAGATTTGCAGGAGGGAGAGAGAGAGAGAGAGAGAGAGAGAGAGAGAGAGAGAGAGAGAGAGAGGAATGGAAAGAGTTTTAATGGATTTGGGGTTGGGGTTTTGCTTGGGCGAGGAAGATGAAGTCTAGGTGGAAAGGTGTTGTTGTGGGGTGGGGGTGTGGAAGGGGAATGATGGGTTGGGGGCTTTTCTGGTGATGTGTTGATTTTAAAAAGAAAAATTCAGTCTGTAAAGTGATTGTGTTTGAATTTTTTTGAAAATCATGGCTGCTGCAAATGCAAGACCACAATTGTCAGAGAGCTCACAAGCATTAAATTTCCAGAGGGAGAATTGGAATTCGGAAGAGATAAAGGCTCTGGTGGATGTGTGGGGAGATGCTTACATGAAGATCAAGAGAGGGAACCTCACCAACAAGCATTGGTCTGACATTACACAACAAATCAATTCACTGTTGAACACAAATCGCAGTGAGAAGCAAGTGCGCAACAAAGTGGATACAATTAAGAAGAGGTACAAGAGAGAGAAAGGTAAGAGATCCCGAACTGGGGAGGTGAAATCCACTTGGGAGTATTTTGACAGGGTAGAGTTGCTGCTAGGCTGCACCCTGAAGAATACAGCGACCCCTCAATTAGGTTTGAGTGGTGGTGCAGACCTCAAATTGGGTTCAGAGATTCTGAATTTGAAGGAGAGACAAACCCCTGCTGTTGCTCCTGCAGCACCAAACCCTAATGTTGGAGTGAAAGTGAGTTCAGAGCATGGGAGCTTGGATGGAAGCATGGATTCAGGGAATGAAAGTGCATCCGAAGAGCGCTCAAGCTCACCTCCAATTGGATTCAATACCTTTGCGACTCCTCGTACTCAGGACTGTAGTATTCCAGGTGGTTACATTCCGAAAGAAGAGGGTAGGATGAAAGGAAAGAGAAAGAGGCTAAAATCCAGCAGTCAATTCAATTCTGTGGCAGAAAGTATCCAACTGTTTGGGGATGCTCTTTTTAAAATTGAGCAGATGAAGTTGGAGCTAGGCCGAGATTTGGAGGAGAGACGGTTGCAGATGGCCAAAGATATGGAAAATAGACGCCTTGAACTGGCAGAAAGACATCTGCAAAGGAAGGAAGCAATGGAAGAGAGACGCATGCAAAGAAAAGAAGCTATGGAAGAGCGTAGGAGGGAAATGCAGATTGCGTTAATGCGAATGAAATTAGAGTTTGCAAGCAAGAAAGGAACACTCACTGATGATGAGTATGAACAAGCAAGTGAGTGACAGGCACCATAAACCTTTAGCATGAGTCTTGGAATGTGTCTATGATGCAGATGGCAGAATGTGTTCCTGTGCCTTGTAAAGAGTTTATTCTCTTCTGTCTAAGGAATGTTATTTGATTTTGCTGCTCAGCTCAATGGACTGTCTGTTCTAGTTATTCAAAGATTCCTCTTGCTTTCAGGTTTGGTGTTGTTCCAATTGTCCAGTTCTCTTCTAAGACCGAATCTTGTGCAATCTTGCAGAGAGTGTACAAGAAGCAATGAAGCTTATCCCAAGCAGATCTGCCGACATGACCAAAAATCAATCAAAAGGTAGTGTATGTGAACCAGCAGGTAATGGGCAAGCCATGACAAAACATGTCTCAGGCTTACCTGCAGAGATTGCTACACGTGCATCAAATGCCATCTGATGAAAACTTGCAAATATTGCAAGACACAAACAATCATTTGCAATGCTGTAAGGCATGCAGCTGCAGGTAATGATAGGGTAATGATAGAATCAAGTGACAAAACACACGGCATGATGACAAAACATTTGGGGGCAGATTGATTGTGCTGTGTTCAGGTTCGTCTTGAACCTGAAGCAATTGTGTAATCTATCAGTTTTTTTTTCATTTTTAGGGTTGAACTCAAGCATCTTCTGGCCAGGCAGGCACACGAGTTGTGTTCATGTTGCATTGGGAAAGGCTTGATATATTAGTCATAAGTTTGAAATGTTTCAGTAGTCCTGGGACAGGTTAGAGTGATTCAGACCATGAGACCTATCAAATGTATATTAATATATGTACTGTGAAGTCATGCTTTTGTGGGTGGTCAAAATTGGGATATGTCTACCCACTGTATGGCTCTGATTGAGAATGTAAGGACTTTCTTAGTATCACATGACTAGTCACAGTGGTGATACCATGTCAGATTTGGCACTCTCGATTGATGTTGCATTTTTACATCCCTCTTTATTCACACACCCTACTTGCCCTTCCAATTGTATCTTGCTATTAAATTCAACCACCTAATTCTGAAATTTGAGCTTTCTGAAGTTCTGAAACCCCATCTTTTTGACATCATATGCGAAAAATCAAGTGTGGGCACTTTAATTCAAGTACAAAGCTGAACATGTGTAGAAACTGGTGAGTGGGGAGCAGACATTTGCCTGACATTTTGAAGCGTTGGGATAGAGATTCTGAGAGATTGAAGTTCACCTATTTTGCAGGTGTTGCTGAATTACATGGAGTCCAAAGTTGAGTCTTACATCAAAATTCGCAAGCTATTTGTGATCATATATGCCTGGCTTCCTGACATTATTACATGCTACTGGATTGGTGCCCAACACTACTGATTTGTGTGCAACAGTGTGATGCACACTTGATGTCACTTTTCTGTTTTCATTTTGTTTGGGCTTGGATTCTCACAAGTTTCAGAGGTGAGTTTGATTTTGTAACACCAAAGATGAGACTCCATAGACACACAACATCTCCCAAACTCAAAATAACTGGAACCTCCATTAACATTGAACTGGGTTCTAATCACAAAACAAATCCCACAAAACATTAATGTTCTGCAATAAAGACCTGTTAACATAAGTGCTGCATTTGCAACAAATTGGTGAAAAACTCATGGAATTGGAGCATCACTGGGTTGATTGTATAATGCATGCATGTTGACAGCAAGGTCAGACTTACTCAGATGCCTAGATGATGAAGAATCATGAGAAGATTGACACTCAAAAGTGTATGATCATCAATTCCATCATGAAATCACAGTGACTAGCTGCCACTACTCCCCACTGACATCATCAGCTCTCAACATGTGACGATCACTTTTCTAATTATCTGCTCAAAATTTCTGTCAAACATGTGTACAGAACTCTGAGTCATGAGTTTGTGTCACATTTCTGCAACCAACAGAAAGACTGTTAACAGGCTAAATTTCAAGAGACAGTGCTAAACAAAAAAGCTAAATGGCATCCCCATTCAAGCTGCAACAAGCTTGTGAGTGTCAGTTTTATTTCAATTTAGCTTGTCCCTGTACAAACAGGCATCTAAGCCTGAGGTATAGAGAGGCTTACATAGCAGATAGTGGTTGGGTCCTCTTGTACCCTGGACATATCAGTTAACCACACCACTGGTGACTGCTTGGATACAATATATTCACTCCATATAGAACAGCTGACAGTGGCAAAAAACTGGCTGACTACAAAACTTCCAATGCCTACTTGATAATCCCATACAACCTAATACTTGGAAAGTTGACATAAATCTAAACTTATCAGCTGGATCATCAAGGAAAGAGAGCTGATTTCACAAACATTTCTTTGAAGATATCCATGAGAATGTTTCCTTTGTCTCAAGACCACAGGTGTCCCTCATGTTGTAATCCAAACTCTGCAATAACCACATCTGCAGCCACAACCTGGCAACTGCCTACTTGAAACCCCAGATAGAAGGGCTCAAGGAGAAAACTTATCTTGAATGGAACTGGAACAGAAGTGAATTGCCAGAGGAAGCCTCCACGAAACTTGCAGCCTACAACATGATATGTCCATCAACATGCATCTGGAAGAGGACTGCCGATGATCATATTTTCAAGAGGTGGATGTGTCCCATGATTGGTAGGAGTCCCCTGGTACACAACTAGTAGTATTCTTCCTCCTGTGATACATGTTGGAACAACATCACTGTAGCAAGCACAACAATAAATGATGCAAACTCAATCCACATTGCACCTGACTCTATAAGCTGTGCATGCCTCAAGATTGCTGGAATTGCAATGCTTCCCACTGCCGAAAACCCTGTCAAGAACTTGGCTGCATCTGCCCAGCTGTTTCATCCCACAGCAAAAATGAAATCAGGTACACATAATCTCTCTCTTGCTGACTCAATCTTCACTACTGTCTTACTAACTGAGGACAGTCCTCTGGCTCAAAGAGAAACTCGATAGTGTGCTCATTCAAGCTGCAACAAGTTTGTGTGGGTAAGCTTCATTTCATTAACTTACCCTGTACAAGCAAACATCTATGCCTGGGGCATAGAGAAGTCTACAGAGTAGTGATTGGGGCCTCCTATAACCTGAACATATCCTTCATACAAACCACTGGTGACTAATTGGATACAATATGTCCACTTTAGCCAGTGGAAAACATTTCTACAATATTGAAAAGAAAAATCCACAATAACTCTGTAAAGGTAACCATTGTGTCAGTTCTGGGCATATACCACTGAAGGACAAGGTCAGGACAGTGCTTACTCATCACCACCGTCGACAGAAATGAAATCAGAGGAACTTGTATTCCCAAAGAACAAACAAGGCATAGGTACCAGAATGTACATGAGCACTGCACATCACACAAGCCATTTGGATTATCTCTGAGCTCTCAACAGGAATTGAAGTATATCCAATCACACAACCTATTGAGTCCCTCTCTCAACTCCTCACAAGCATATAGCATTCTGACACACCCAGGCCAATTGCTATGAGAATGAGAGAGGAAGATACCATGCCACATTGCACATGTATTCTGTCCAAATAGAATGAAGTTGAGAAAATCAAAACCCTTGCAGAAGAATTCTCTACTTAGATGGACTGTCAACAATTTTACCTGTAAGCATTGGCCACCAGTTATTATACAAAGCGCATCCCTGTTTCACACCCCAAACCTTGTAAACAGATGAGATTCAACATTCCAAGCCGGAATAACATGGAAGAAAGAGTAAGCTGATGAATTCCTAAGATCATGACCTCAGACTTCAAAGCTCTCCTGTGCATCAACTTCAATACTGAGCCACATGTTAGACCAGGACCCAAATTTTTTTTTCAAAGGTAAAGTTCTAAGCAAAAACATACCAGAATCTGCAACAAAATGCCCACAGAAAACAGGAGCGCCAATCCAGCCAATCTGCATGGGCCCAAGCAACCATTACCATAAGCTCCCCAGTCTGCCATGGCCCCTCACTCTATACCAGTCCTAGATACATTCCTTGCTTTGGCCTGGGCTGGAATAACTCACACTGCTCCACAAATTCCATCCCCATTTGCCATTCCATCGCCAGCCCAGTGCAACCACCACGATCACACAACATGCATTCAA
>Ga0209208_10011317_pt1 | contig 11431 bp, 5 predicted proteins | sample S1TSphfallax_3_FD_187694 | JGI IMG/M metagenome (GOLD analysis project Ga0209208, IMG submission 187694) | Host-associated microbial communities from peat moss isolated from Minnesota, USA - S1T2_Fd - Sphagnum fallax MG (SPAdes) (version 2) | ecosystem: Host-associated > Plants > Peat moss >...
AGATTTCACCAAATTTTGTCCATAATCAATGTCCGTACAAGTTTATGTGATTATTGATGTGCTCATATTTCATCCACTTGTGGCTAATAGCATCTTTATAATCATTTTCAACTATCAAACATGTTTAATCATTTTTGATAAAAAAAAAAAAACCAAAAAAAAACATTTGCCACTTTTGTGAATTAAATTTCTTAAAAGAAAATTAAAAAATTTATTTAAAAAAAAATTTAAAGTTAAAATTTAAAATTTAAAATAAATTAAAATAACTTGTCCCGTACTATTAATGACTTGACAAGGCACAATGTTGAGGCTTGATGAGTTTTCCAAATTAAATATAACATGGAAAAAAAAATTCATTATCTTTTATACACTCTTATTATTTTGAGGGCAAGAAATGACCCTTTTTTTAAGGCTAACTCATGGGGTGTGATCCCCACCACCATGCTCTTTTCATTTGTTTTCATTTCTACCCAAATTATATTTTAAAAAACTGGCATATAATTCCCTTGAACAATCCTAGCAAGAATTTTAACAAATCTAACAAATTTGCAAGAAAGCCAAAATGAACCACCTTTCTCTCTCTCTCTCCCTCCCAAATTGCATTTCCCATATAACTACAAAGAGAGACCCCCAAATGTGTGGACTATCAATTTCCAAGGTTATTGTGCCTCCAAGAGGTTCAATATAGATTTTTCCTTTTTTTCACAAAAATGGAGATTTAAAAAGTAAACTATTTAGGAAGTGTAGTCGCCCTAATTGAGAGATTAGATTTCAAATTTTACAAATAACTTTTATTATCAAAGGAAATGCTTAGTTTATTAATTAGAACCACTTGAATGGGTCTTCATCCAAGATTCATTTTCTCTTGGTTGTGTGATACATATACCCAAATTAGGCACTCAAGCTATGAACAACTAGGAGTGACCCAATATGGCTTCATCCAAATTAGAGCTCATAGTGATATTTTATTCATGGCTTTTACCCCCTCTAAGAGCCTAACCCTTTTCTACATCCATTATTTTTACCTTTATTTGAAGTGTTAGTGAAAATTTGGACCCATCTATTCATCCAACAATAAGAGTACAAAACCAAGAATTGAATTCAAATTTTACACACTTTGGTTTCAATTTCAGCCAAAATCAAATGGAAGGATGATCTGAGATAGCAAGGCTACAATTGAGCTCATTAGGGTTTTAGGGTTACCCAAGGTTAAATGGATCTAAAGTTTCATTAGTCGTGTCCTTGAACAATGCATTTTTATTTGGAACGAGCAAGTTCTCAAGGTATGGGTAAAAAAGAACTCTAGTTAAAAGTTAATTCTTCATGTAAAAATGAAGCAATGTGAATGTGAGGAACTTTGAAAATGGGCATCATCTTCAAAGAGAAGCAAAGTCGATCCAAATGCTAAAACTCTTAGGTCATCTCACAAATGACTTTTTAAAAGGGAGAGGAGCCCTAAGAGGTGACCTAATAATTTTCTATTTCATCCTTGACTCTTAGTGTAAAGTGGGCCTTATAATTACATGATTCAAACCTCATTCAAATCCACATGAAAATTCTCAATCAACAAACCATTTAAAAAGCTATCATAAAATATCTCAAGCAACTAAAAACATATATTAACTTAGGTAGTGGTAGTAGTGGTCATTGCAAAATGACTCTACCCCCGGGGGCCCCTTATTAACAATTTCAAACCAACAACAATTACAATAGGAAATCTTTAGTGAGGTTCCCCTCCCCCAAAAACATATGAACTCATATGTCAAAGTAAACATCGAGTGAACATTCCTCAACATGTGTGGTACCAAATGAAACCTCCACACCTAATAGGCTTACCAAATCGGCCTTAGAAGTTGGAGAGCACGGAGGTGGGTGAAATTGAGTGTAATTGAGTTTGGTCACCCACCCATCGACTTTACTCATCATAAAGCACAAGGCGCATATTTATCTTTGTCTATGAAAGAAGGTTGTTTGTTTGTTTTGTTTGTCATGTTGAGGTTTCTTGTATTGCAATGTTTCTTGACACGGTTGGTTCTTGGTACCATTGGAAACCAAGGTTCAATGAGTAAGGGTGCACACAGAGTTGGGTTTTTGTAGAATTTTTGGACCTATGATGAAAAAGTTATTTAATATTGAATAATATTTTTCATTGAAAATTCATTAAAATAACAATTGTTAAGGGAATTTGGGTGTCATGTTGGTATTGTTAGAAAGGCCTTATTGAATATAATTGAAGGAAGGTGATTTGAAGAAAAAAAATTGTAGACCTAAGGTGCAAGAGATATTGAATTTTCAGTAATTTTTTTCTTGGAATTTTAATTCAATTATAAAAAATGGTTTTGAACAGATAAATTAGTTGGGCAACTAGCAAGAGTTATTGTGAACTTAAACATATGTAAATTATGAGGTGAAAGAGTGTTTTTATTGTTGGTGGTCGGTTCTTGGTTTTTATAAGAATTCTTGTGTTCAATTTTAGATTATTTGTAAAATGGAAGATCCTTTGAGTTCAGAGTTGGGTCCAATTTTTTATCTAATTAATCCCCAAGTCAATAGTTTTAAACTCTTATAAAATCATATGGATTTTGGGTTCAAGGTGGGGTTAACTTTAGACCTTTTATTCCCGACAATTCTAGGGTTAAACTTTTTTGAAAAAATGACCATTACAATTTTTTTGAGTAATATTCTTAAAATGTTAGAATATTTAGTCATTGAATGTGGCAATTAATTTTTTGCTAGATCTACACTTGAAACCGGAACTGTGAAAAAACACTCTTGAAAAGAAGGGACACTTTTTTTTTTTTCAATACGCAAGTCGATTTTCTTTTTTTCAAAAGTTGATAAGAAATAGGCTCAACTTTAAACTTAAATATTAATTTTTATTTATTATTGAACTCCATATCTATATAGAACCCAATTAAAATTTGATATAAAATTTTCTATTGACACAATATCTAGCATAAAAAAAGTGTGTAATGTTTACATGAAACTGGAACCCTGTTTTGAACTGAGCCCAAAAGGTTATTGTAGTTTGAGAATGTGACTTATTTTGGGTGCATTTGAAGAAAAAAAAAAGGTTACAACCAGAAATTGCAAGGTTTTAAAAATGGGAAGAACCCGACTCAAACCCACACCTGAAAAACCCCAAATTTTTTTTAAAAGAATCAAAACCAGTTCCAAGATCTTGTTCCAAAAGAAAAAGAAGAATCACACAACACTACTCATTGCAACCTGAGACTATATTTGAGAAAGTTCCATCATTTAAGACAAGAATGAGACAATTGTGTTATCTGTAAATGGCTTCACCCTGTCTTTGGGCCTGGTTTCACCCCCTATCGCCTCTTTCTGTGGTATCCGCAAAGTAAGGAAATTTTATTAAATCTCAGTATGAATCACTGAAACTCAGCATTTAATGCACAAGGTTTGAGAAGAATTGTTCTCATTGTACAGATAAGAGCACTCAAAATCTACATAGCGGGCGGGAGGAGTGGAGGTGATCAGGAAAAAGGAAAGACAGGATGAAAACTCGGTTTACTTACTACCAAAATTGGTGGAAAAACTAGTTTGGGTCCCAATTATTTCGCTTTGTAAAATTTTCATTCCCATGGCTATATCTAGAAGAGCCCCATGCCATAAATCTACACCCTCAAGGCCTTTTGCTTTTGTGTCCACCAACTTTGAAAAGCCTTTGCTTTTCATTTATTTATCCTTACAGCTTCAGTTCGTTCTTGGAATTTCTCAATAAAAGAATCATAAGCTATATAGTTGTTGTTCCACACCTCTTCATATATCTAGAGAACAATTTCAAAACTTGGTGGATACCGAAGTAAAACCTTGGCCATTTCAACACATGTCCATCCAATAATTAATTAATTAATTAATTATTAAAAATACATTAATTTCAACAAATGGAATATTCTTAAATATTCCCTATATTTCCTTCACAATATTTTTTTGATTTGGAAGAAATAATTTTCAAGGATTTCAACATTTCTGAAAATAATATAATTACCAGGGTACCTTTGTATACATGTGCTAGCTACCCAAAGATAAACTCTTGTTGGGAGTCTAGGGTAAAATGCCCCATCACCAAGCGGCAGGCCGTGATCCAACAATGATTTAGTGAATTAAGAAACCCATGTAAGTCTGCTCTAATCGGATGACCACTCAAAAAATTGCCCATGAATGAACGTTCAACCAAAAAAAATTAGTGTTTGCAAATTTTAGGGTTTAGAATCCCATTTGGGACATTTTGGAGCCCACCCAATTGTGATCAATTTTTGTGTATTTTTTTGTTTGATAATGGGGGTCAAAGGTGACAACAAATTATAACATTTGAGGTAAACTAAAATTTGATGGTATTAAGACAACCATGTGTTTTGTTCACATTTTTTCAAACTGCGAGACCCCCCCAACTATGAGGGACCATAACTTTAAAATTGTGGCTCCAAATTGAATGATGTAAATGACTACAATGTTGTGGCTTTAGGTTCATTTACTTTCTTTGAAAACCATGGTAAAGAACTACATGGTTATTAAGCCCTTGGGATTTTAGTTCTTACATGAGCATTCATCGGCCATTCTACCCTAATGTGTGTCGATGTGAGATCAACATGTCTTTTGAAACAAATAAATGTAATGGATGCTTGTAAAAAATGCTAGCAATAAAAAGTCAAATTCTAGAATTGTAGTATGACACTTCAAAAGTAAAAAAAAACAAAAAACAAAACAAAACAAAAACAAGAAAAACACACTTTGAAAATCAAAATTATATATTTAAAATATCCACAAAAGGAAGAGGACTTATGATGAAAAATAATAATTTTCCCACTAAGAGAGTGAACTTAAAAGGTTGAACTCAAAATGAAATCACCACCTAATAAACAAAAAATGTAGATTGGTAATAAATGGGGCTTGAAACTTTTTTTCCCCCCTAGTTGATGGTCAAATGATTTTCAACTTCAATTTTGATTTTGCTCTCATTTTTGTTTTCATCAATTTGAATGTTGTGTAATAAATGCCCCATCATGAGAATATTGTTGTTTTCCACCTTTCTTTATGATAAAATTGTTTTATTTTTTATTTTTTTTAAATTTCATGAATAACCAATATTTCAAAATGAAAAAAAAATTCAACACAAAAGAGGGACCCAAAAAATGGTTATTTAATGAATAACTTTAATATACAAGAAATGTGAAACCTAAATGCAACACAAAATGCAAGTCATAGCCTTATTCATTATTCTAGATTGCAAACATTTTTATTGGTTTTTAATTAACAAATGATTATCTTAATTGAATTTACTAAAACATATTATTCATTAAAATGCAAGAATTAAATCCTAATGTCTTCCTAGTGAAACTTGTTTGAATTCAATTTGATATTAGTTAATGATGACATATGATTTAGGGTTTTTCTTATGTTGACTACAAATCTACAAAATAATAACATGTGTTCAAATAAAAAACTAAAAAAATACATACCATCTTGCCTTGTGGGAAAGCTCAATTGCAAAATCTTTAAGACCCTAAAAATCCAAAGATAGAAAATATCAACACCTTCTATTACCAATTCTCCAAACTTGTTTAAAATGAACAAATTTGAAAAATGCACCTTATAGAAAGCATTACAATGAGAAGAAAGACAATGAATTATGGATGCAAATTTTTTAATGTAAAGCATTGAAGGTGTTTTAGACAAATAAATTCATGCAACTCAATCAAAATGCTAGGGGTTTTGATGAGAATGACTTATGTAAACAACAAAGGTGGCATGGATTTCCTACTCCCATTCCAAGAGGCATACCCAAACCCTTCTTTATTCATGACATGGCTATGAACTACTTGCTACAATAGGAAAAAAACGATAGTCATGAATTTTTCTTCATTATTACATATAGTTTGAATGAAAACAATGATTGCATTGTAGTGAGAGGTATGGTGTAGATGGATTGGGCTTCAAAATCAAACACTAAACCTAGGTCTTTAAAAATTAGGAATAATAAACTCTAAACCCTATTTAGGGTTTAAACCTAGGACTATGGCCACCATTTAAATCTATGACACAAACCTTGTAAAAAAGCCCTTAGGACTTGTTGGGTTCAGTCTAAGGCAAGTTTGAATATGTAAACCCACTATTCTTAGACCTAAACTTGACCAACATTGGTTCTTCCACATACCTCTTTATGTAAGATCCTTCTTACTCTTAAAAGATAGGTGTAAGATTTCTCTTTTTTCTTTTTTTTTCTAAGGAAGGATATTCATGGATATGAAGTGCTCTTCAAATATCATTGCTTCAAATGCTTTACATGTAAAATAAATCCCAAGGTTGTGTGTAGTATTTATTGGAATAATGGCCTTCATGAGGAAGAGCCAATTAAGGTCCATGCACTACCGTATTGGCACTTACACTTATTGAGTCCACACATCACGCAAAATAACATAAAAACATTTTAATTTGTGCATCACACAAAAATCAAAATACGATTCATATACAAAAATTCATAAGAATCCAAGCCCAAAATGCACAATAAAATTCATACAACAAAGTGCATAAATAAAACTCATTAAAAAAAAACATAAAAAAACTTGCAACAATAATTCATGTGTTATAGAATACCAAATCACTTTTGAAAGTGATTTGAGAATTCATAACTTGAGATTATATCTCAAACACTAAATAATTCAAACCTTGTTCATACATGAGTTGATTCCAAATTAAAATGCAATTAACTATGCTAATCAACTCATCACTAATCAAATTATAACTAAACTAAATAACTAAATTAACATTCTTAACGTAGGCCAAATTTAATTTTAGTAAAAACCATGCCCCAAATGTTATAAGAACAAAATTGAAAAAATGGAAAGTGTTTTACTTTTTGGCAGGCATTCAAATTTTTGTGTTCCCATGTTCCCATGGAAATATTTCTTTTCTACCAAACAAGAAAAAAGCAATGACCCTCCCTGGGGCTTTCCCCTATATGAAATTTGCACTATCGGGGCTAGGATACCCTGGGTCAAAGTAAATTGGGTTCTAAACCCCGAGCAAATTCAATTGTGAAGATGATAAAAATTAAGATACGAAGCCCTATAGATAAATTCCAAAGCTTTATATATAAAGTATTAACACCCGACCGTGCTACTAAACATTAAAACTAACTCCCCATTGATTAAAAAAAGTTAAACTAAATTTTCTCTTTAACAATACTGGATTTTACTAGGCATTAGCGAAACCCTAGGAAAGGGTTTTTTTTAGGGGAGTTCTTAAATGGTAGTTTTCAAAAAAAATAAAATCCCAACTCAATCTCATAGAAGAAAAAAAGAAAAGAAAAAAATCATTTTAATGAATGCCCCATTTGCAATTTAATGAAAAACTTGAGCTCCAAAAAACACACACACACACACACACACACACACACATTGAGCCATCAAATGTTTGGATTTGGATTGCATAATGTGAAGGATGTGCATTGTTGTGTACTCATGTGCATGTTTAGGAGCAAAAGTATGGATTAAGAGCATCTCCAGCGGTGCTCAGTATGTGACCTTGCGAAAATATTTTTCACATCTGAGTTTAGTTATGTACTCTTTTGCAACCCCCACCAAAAAAAACTGAAACTGGAACAAGAGCAAATAGGTGGGGGGGGGGGACTACTAATAGCAAACCACCTGGACGAATCATTATGATGGGGCCAATCAGAAACACACTGAGCAGCAGTTAGATCATATTTATTACACTCTTTTCGGCAGGTGCACAATTGTGATGCGCCTTGTACCAGCCACGGCAACCTGTGAAAGGTATGCTGGTGAGACAAAACCAATTTCCTCAGTCAAACCGGCACATGTTGGATGTTGTTCATCCAATGTTACTGTGGAGGAGCACATATTGAGCACCGTTGGAGATGTTCTATCCAAGGACATGTAAGTTGTTAGGAGGGTACATAATCAACTGAAACATGATGACAAGCTTTTTGGGCCTCACTTGTGTGAATCTCTGACCAGTTGTAATTAATTTTGCTCTGGGATTTTTGTGTGGAGTTCTGTTGTGTGTTGCATGTAAAGTAGTAGTAGGGTTTTTGCAGCTGTTGTTGAAAGTGCATTGGATTCCCTGTCACCACTGCCTTGGCTTTTTGTGAAATTGAGTTTTTTGGGCAGCCAAAGATGATGTACAAGAAACAAGTCACCTAACTTTTTACATAGGAAATATGAAGGGGAAAATTAAATAAATAAATAAATAAAATCCTTTAAGGGGTTTGGGGAAATAGAGTCACTACTACTTAGGTGTTTTTGGTGATTAGAAAATTCTTTTTTTTATTTTTTTATTTTTTTATATATATATTTTTTAATATGTAAATCAAGTTCAATTGAAATATTTATCAAGGAAGGTACCTAGTTTTGTTTGTCACATTAGAATTCTCTCGATCCAAGGTGCCCGCCCCTCCACCTGCACACTTGGTACCATTGAAAAACCCTAAATGATTAGGGTGTACCAAGGTGGTTTCCATAATGTTTAGACCTGAGATGTAAGAGTTGTTGAAATATCGAACAATTTTATAATTTAAAAAATAAAAAGAAAAATCAAAATTTTAATAGTAATAAAAGGAAAATTGGTGTGAGCTCTTGGTATATATTGTTGGGAAAGCTCTCAACTATCAAAGAGGTGAATTTTTTTTTGTAAATTTTTAGACTTAATTAGCTAGTGGGAGATTTTGAATTTTAAGAAATATATATATTTTATCATTGAAAATTCAACTAAATTACCAAAAATAAATTATTTTTACTAAAATGAATGAGTTCACACTTAAAATGGGCTAAAGGCAAAGGCCAAACTCTTCTTATGTATATAAGACAAGGGGAAGAGGGTAAAATCCATTTATGGTTATGCCGAACAAGCTAAATAAATGCCTTCCGATATAATGTCGAAAGTTCCGACACGGTTCCTTTCCTTTCCATGAATCATGAATTCTTCTTCCCTTCCCTTCCCTTTTAGGCCTCCGTCCCGCCATCTTCAAGATTTTGAAAAGAGGCCAAGTATAACCGAACAAAGGTGCAAAAGTGCAAGCAAGCAAGCAAGCAATCAAACAAGCAAGCGGGCTTTTTTTAAAACAATTTTTTAGCCCAATGTGCCACGACCGAACCGACCCGTATGTTCCGTTCTAATCAAAGCCAATAATAACCCGACCACTTTTCTTGCCCCACCACCCGACTAGCCGAAGCATCATACTTGTAGTAACCCATGTCTTTTTTCTGGCAAACTTTTTGTTATTTTTGCCAAAAAAAATTAGGATTTTTTTTTCCTAGTGTAAATTCACTTAATTTTGCTAAAAAAAGGGAAAGTTTCGCCAATTTTTCAATATCAAAAAATAATAATTAAAAATTATTATTATTATTATTATTATTAAAAACCTGTGTATAAATCTCATTCAATAACACTTTTTTTTAAATCTACGATTTTTTATTTTAAATTTACTTTGCAAACTTGCTTCTTTAGTCCAATACAATGTGTGTTCCGATTGGATGGAATTTTAAAGCTCATTGATGAGTTTAGTAATTAGAAAGGAATCATGGTTTTTATCATCCATTGTTGTTACAGCTTCTTCTTGGTCCTAAGATGGATGACAAATTTGTAAGTAGATTTTATAGGTATTAGAATAATAATAGTAATAATAATAATAATAATAGACGTGGTATTGGCTCTCTACGCACCTAATTGCAGTTTTTTTTGTTTTTTTTTTAATGGGGGGGTGGGGGGGAAAATTTCCCCAAATTTTGACTTGAAAAATATGATTTTATCTTATACAAAGGATTTTTTAATGAAAAAATGGCACAAATTCGCCAGTTGTTGAAGGAAAAAGTTTTTCAAATTGCCATATTTTTATGATAAGTTCCAGTAGGTAGCCAAAAACATAGAAGGATTCTGAGTTTTGTTTTACTTTCATATTTAATATGAAGCCAAATCTGGCTAAAGCCTCTTATGGGTTATCACCACTTCAGCTACATCACAAATTGAAAATAATAATTTTTATTTTTTAAAAAATTAAATTAATTTTTAATAAAAAACCTTGGTACTATGAAGTAGATTCTTGACAACAACAAAAAAACAATGAACTCAAACAGTAATAAATAAATAAATAAATAAAGGAAATAAACAGTTATTTATTCACAATAAAAAAACAACAAATGAATGAGGAGTCCACCCAACGCAGAAGCCGTGGAGGGTGGACTTCCATCCAATTAAGGTTACTTACGGCCTCTCTCCAAGGGCCTTACCTTAACCTCAAACATTCAGACAGGCCCAATAAGGGCTGCTTGGAGAGACCGAGGCCTTAGCTTAACCCCTACACATCATCAGACAGGCCCAGTATATGGGGCCGCTTTTTCAGTGTAAATTCACACCGTCCTGAGATTTATTTAGGGCTTAAAGAACTAGGCGACAGTTTCTTTCCAGAAGCACGACCCAAAAAACACTGCTTGTCAGGTCAGGTTTGCTGGTGTGCTTCAAAAAGAAAAAGGAAAAAAAATGTTAAAAAATTTCAAAAAATAATAATTTCCAATAATCCTTTTTAATTTTTTTCAATAATCCTTTTTTTTTACAAAAAAAATTAATTTTTTTGGTATAATACTCTCTTTTTTTGAGTGAGTGGTGACTTTTTTGGGTGTCCTTTTTCTCTCCCCCACCTGGTAACTTACTAGTTACGAAAGAAAAAGCACAAAGGAAGACGGGTAAAAAGAAGAAGAAGATGCGTAAAAGAAAGATGGGTCGTCTCTCTCCTCCTCTCGTGTGGGGTCGGCCTTTCTCGCAGCGCCTTTCTTCTCACGCTCGCCGCTGCCGCGGCTGCTGATGCCGCCCGCCCACCCGCCCGCGCGCATCAGCGACCGTTGAAGGTCAGAAGCAAACTCGCTCTCTTTCTGTCTCTTTGTCTGCACAACCGATGAGGAAGGAAGGCGTCTCAACGACCGGAAATGTCCGTGGCTGCTGCTGCTGCTGCTGCATCATTCTGTATCGGAATTGAATTCAGTCAGTCCATGTGTTGTTGTTGTTGTATTAACAACTGTAGATTCCATAGCTGCTGCGACTCGCTGAATGTAGAAAGCGGAGGAGGAGGAGGAAGAAGAAGAAGAAGCAGAAGATTCTAACAACAACAAGAAGAAGACTGGAGCAGGTGGTGAGATCAGGGGGTTGAGAATTGGAGGCGTAATTAGTGGGGTGCTCTTATAGGTGGAGTGGGTCCGAATTTGGAGGTAGTGATCGAGTCAAGAGGAAGAAGAACGCGAAGGTTTTGGAGGGACCGAGAATTGGGAGTATTATCTGTTGCTGCAGAGGAATCAGAATTGCGTTGCTGATTCTGAGTCGAAGCAGCAAAATTGGAGCAAGCTGCTGCCGCAGAGCTTCGAAATGGGTTGCTCCACTTCGAAAAGCGCGATGCTGGCAT
>Ga0209208_10011318_pt1 | contig 11430 bp, 15 predicted proteins | sample S1TSphfallax_3_FD_187694 | JGI IMG/M metagenome (GOLD analysis project Ga0209208, IMG submission 187694) | Host-associated microbial communities from peat moss isolated from Minnesota, USA - S1T2_Fd - Sphagnum fallax MG (SPAdes) (version 2) | ecosystem: Host-associated > Plants > Peat moss >...
GAACACGCCCTAAGCGGGTGCGGCCTGGCTTGCGAGCGCGACGTTCCATGGCAGCAGGTCGTTGATCTTGCTGATGGGGTGGTCGGCGATGCGATCGAGGACGTGGTGGAGATAGAGCTCCGGGTCGAGGCCGTTGAGCTTGGCCGAGCCGAGCAGGGAGTAGATGGCGGCGGCGCGTTCTCCGCCGGTGTTCGATCCGGCGAAGAGATAGTTCTTTCGTCCGAGCGCGCGTTCGGCGGCGTTTTTGTCGATCTCAAGTTGTCCGGCGTCGACGAAGCGCGCGAGCGCGGGCCAGCGCGAGAGGGCGTAGCGTATCGCCGCCGCAGTGTCGGACTTGCGTGGTAAGCGTGGCAGGTTGGCCGTCTCGACTTCGGTTGGGTCTGTTTGCACACTGGTATGGGGCGGAGGATCGAGCAGCTCGAACTTCAGTTGGAAGAACTCGAAGCCGCCGCTGCTTCGTAAGCGTCTTGTGTAGGCCGGGTGTACATGATGTGGCTGAGCGGTGATGATGTGTGGATGGTTGATGGTGATCTGAGTGTTGTGGGAGTTGGCCCTCGTCGGCGTCGGAGTGCTGCGGAGCGTCGGCGGGTGGTTGAGGAGACGTTGGAGCCTGGGGCCTCGGTGGCGAAGATTGCGTTCAAGTACGGCATCAACGCCAACCAGGTCTTCCAGTGGCGGCGTTTGCATCGCGACGGCAAGCTCGGAGCAGCACCCACGAACGCGATCAGGCTGTTGCCGGTGAGCGTAGGTGAAGAAGAAGAGGCGGCGACATCGGAGGTGACCGAAGCCGCTCCGCCAAGTTCCGGCGCGATTCATATCGAGCTGCCGGGCGAGGTCCGCATCAGTCTCGAAGGCAGCGTCGATCATCGCCTCGTGTGTGCGGTTCTCAAGAGTCTGCGCTCGTGATCGCGCTTCCCGCCGGCACGAAGGTCTGGATCGCGGCTGGGGTGACGGACATGCGGCGCGGCTTTCACGGGCTCAGCGCCCAGGTGCAGACGGTGCTCGAACAGCAGCCGCTGTCGGGCCATGTCTTCGTCTTTCGCGGCCGGCGTGGAGATATTTTGAAGTGCCTCTGGTCCGATGGCGACGGTCTGTGTCTGCTGTCCAAGCGGCTTGAACGGTGCCGCTTTGTATGGCCGCAGGCAGCCAGCGGAACGGTCTCTCTTACGCGTGCTCAGTTGTCGATGCTGATCGAAGGAATCGATTGGCGGGCCCCTGTCCGGACGGCGGAGCTGGTGATGAGCGTGTGACCATTTCCTTCAGTGTTCATGCGGCTTTTCTTCTTTTAATCGGTCTCGGTTTATGACATACTTCGCTCATGTCTCCAGCCCTCAGCCTGCCCGATCTGGATGCTCTCGATCCGGCGGCGTTGAAGGCGATGTTGATCGACCGGCATGAGAGATATGCGGCCACGCTCCACTCGCGCACGAGCGAGATCGAACGCCTTGTGCTGCTGGTCGAGAAGCTACAGCGGATGCTCTTCGGCGCGAAGAGCGAGAAGGTGCTCCGCCAGATCGACCAGCTTGAGCTGCAGCTTGAAGAGCTGCAGGCGGCCCGGGCTATCGAAGAGTCGAAGGCCGACGCTCCGGCAGAACGGCCTGCGCCTGCCAAGCCTTTTCGCCGCCCTCTTCCCGCGCATCTTCCGCGAGAGGTTCGTACCCATATGCCCGGTCATGAGGCGTGCCCCGACTGCGGCGGCAGGCCGCGCGAACTCGGCGAAGACGTCGCCGAGATGCTGGAGTACGTTCCCGCCAGCTTCAAGGTGCTTCGTCATGTGCGGCCGAAGCTGAGCTGCGACGCCTGCGACCGGATCGTGCAGGCCCCGGCACCGTCGCGGCCTATCGATCGCGGACTCGCAAGGCCGGGTCTGCTCGCGCATGTGCTGGTCTCGAAGTACGCCGACCACTTGCCCTTGTACCGGCAATCGGAGATCTATAACCGTGAAGGCGTCGACCTCGACCGCTCGACGCTGGCCGGATGGGTCGGCGCGACCAGCGAACTGCTCGCGCCACTGGTCGAAGCGGTTCGCAGTCACGTCATGGCTGCGAGCAAGCTGCACGCCGACGACACGCCCGTGCCGGTGCTCGCTCCAGGCAACGGAAGGACCAAGACAGGAAGGCTCTGGACCTACGTTCGCGACGACCGGCCATCAGGCGACACAGCCGCGCCCGCCGCCTGGTTCGCCTACTCGCCCGACCGCAAGGGCGAGAACCCGCGCCAGCACCTGAAGCTCTACAAGGGTTCGCTGCAGGCCGACGCCTATACAGGCTTCCAACAGCTCTACGAAGACGGGACCATCGTCGAAGTTGCTGGACCCATACACGGCGTAAGTTCCACGAGATCCACATCGCGCACGCTTCGCCCATAACATCTGAAGCCATCGAGCGCATCGCCGCGATCTACGCCATCGAAGCCGAGATTCGGGGCAGCACGCCGGAAGTAAGGCGAACCATCCGTCAGGCCCGCGCGAGACCTCTGCTCGACAGCATGAAGACCTGGCTCGAAACGAGCATCGCGAAGCTCTCACACAAGTCCGACACGGCGGCGGCGATCCGCTACGCCCTCTCGCGCTGGCCCGCGCTCACGCGCTTCGTCGACGACGGACAACTGGAGATCGACAACAACGCCGCCGAACGCGCGCTGCGCGTCGTCGCGCTCGGACGAAAGAACTATCTCTTCGCGGGATCGAATGCCGGCGGAGAACGCGCTGCAGCCATATACTCCCTGCTCGGCTCGGCGAAACTCAACGGCCTCGACCCCGAGCTCTATCTCCACCACGTCCTCGATCACATCGCCGACTACCCCATTAGCAGGATCAACGACCTGCTGCCATGGAACGTCCCGCTCGCAAGCCAGGCCGCACCCGCTTAGTTATGTATCCACATAACGCTACGTGGATACATAACTCTGACACCCTCACAGAGCAACGGCCAAGACCACACGCTTACGGGCCGGGGGGTAGTCGCGCCGTTTCAGCGTGTCGATGGCCTTGTATCTGGACGCCGGAGTGCTCCAGATTGCTCCGTCCACTCCCGGCGCGTTCTTGCCTTGATTGTGCGTCACCCGTTTCACAACCAACGCTCGGCCATGGAACGAGTGGGTCCGCAGCCATTGCAAGGCTTTCACCTTGCCGCAACACCGGTCTGTCCTCGCACGGCGACATACAGTCCCGCAGCGGCGATCAGCACCGCGCCGAAAAGCATCCAGAGCGTCGGCTTCTCCTTCAAGACGAGATAGGCGGCGGTCGAGCCTGATATGAGCTGGCTGTAGTGATAATGAGAGACCGTCGCAGCCGTCATGGAGCCTCAGTTCGACGAAGATGCAAATGCTTCCCGATCGTGCCCAATTGCTTCGACAGCTTTCGTCTTGGGTTGAGTAGACCTCTCAGAAGCCGACCGACAGGAGCTAGAATCGCTCGCGAGGATTGGCCGCCGCGATGCTTTGTAGACGTTTCTTTGAGATTTCATCACCAAGAGCCGCCGCCCTCTTGTACCAAACGACCGCCTGGTCAAAGTCTCTCTGTCCGTTCACGCGTCCGGCAAGATACCAATCTCCGAGCAACTGCATACCAGTTGGTTCGCCGTTATCAGCCGCAGATCGAAATAGCTGAACGGCTATGCGGTCGTCTTTCGGCAATCCGCCGCGTCCATTACCGTACATGATACCGAGGTGGGCGCGGGCTCTCAAGTCCCCCGCCTGAGAGCCGCGTTTGAACCAATAGACAGCTTGCGCGTCTGTATCTGCTCCTTCATGCCTAGGTATGCGCGCAGACGTTGCATCCGAGTTGACTTGGCCATTCGCAAACTCAAGGGCAAGACCGAACATGCCCATAGTGTTACCTAATTCGGCGGCTTTGCGATACCAATACGCACCGAGAACGTAGTTCTGTGCTACGCCGGTACCTGAAATATAACTCGCGCCAATCACGTTCATCGCGGAGTCGATGCCAGCAGCGGCGCCTATTTGCTCCCAGCGGTTTGCTTCCGCGTAATCGACGCGTACGCCTTCTCCTGCGAGGTACATTCCGCCAACGATCGTCGCAGCATGTCCGTCGCCGCCTCTAGCGGCCTCTGTTAGAAGAGGTAGCGCTTCCTGATATCGGCCAGTACGATAGAGCAGAGTGCCCCGATCGCCGATTGATAGCGGCCTGAGCTTGGCGATGTCGACGGATTTATTATCGCTCGCTGCCGAAGTGGCACTTGACGCCACAAGTCGATTAGTGGCTTCAGCTGTGTAGCCGATTGAACTTAGCCACGTCATAACGGCATCGAACTTGACGCCGTCACGTAAATTTGGGGCGAGTTCCGGGCGGCTGCGAAGATGTACGGCGACGAGGGAACCCGTGGAGTCGAACACGGGGCCACCGGAGTATCCGTTTGCGGCGTCGGAAGTGTATCGAACGCGTGGACCATCCTGGTCTTGTACGACACTGACGACGCTCCCTGGGAGGGGTTGCCATGTGCCATCGATTGCCCATAGCGGCGTACCTTGTTTGACAGTGGAGTATGCATTCCAGGTAAGTGGAAGACTGCCGAAACCGGCAGCACCCTTGGGCACCTCTGCTTCCAGGACTGCAAGATCGAGCTGCGCGTTGCTGATGGACAGCAGCTTCGCAGGCATTGGCTTGAGTTGGTCGAAGGCGAAAGTAAGTTTGATCTTGGCGTTGGGGTCCGCGTTCACACCGTGGACTTCGTGGCGCGCGGTAAGCACGCGAACGATGCCGTCGCGCTCCGAAAGAACGATGCCTGTGGCACGCCCGCTGCACTCGTCCAAGCCGGTGCTGTCTGGCCGGAATGGACACGTCACTTCGACGTCCACGACAGAACGGTCAAGCAACTGGAAGTTAGGCGAGTGGTCCTTAGCAGGCACCTGCGCAACGGCAGCAGGGATCAGGCATGTAAGAAGGGTAGCTCGTGCAAAGTTGAGCATTGTCATGGGCCGGATTCGCGCTCTAAGAAGATTGGACCGGTCACGATTGTAGAATCGACCGGTTTGGATGACCGCAACGCCACTGATCGTTACTTAGTGTTTGTTGCGATTGTGTGCGTTGCATTGTTGAGATGCTTGTTGTGATGATTAGAGAAGATGGCAATGAATAAGGCGATTAAGAAAGGCGTCCACAGCGTTGTGAAGAGCCAGGCACGAGTGATATGGATGCCAGTTATGCGTTCTGCAGTGTTCGTTGCGTGGTTGATTGCATTATCGGAAAGCGGGCTTCTCGTTTGGATGTCGTCCGACTTGCCCAGCAACTCAAGATGGAGCCCAATCAGGCTATTGTCGGACGCATAGACTGTTGACATTGTGCGGACCATACCGGACTTCAGTGAATAAACCTGGATCAAGTCGTCGTTGAGTGGCTTACGAACGTCGCTTTCTATGTCCGCTATGGAGAACGTGCCTGTGTTGTTAATGAACCCGCTACGGCCCTCGTGTTGGAAGGCGAACGCAGTGCCTGGGCTGAGATGTTGGCCTCCCTCGTCATCGCCGCTGTGGAAACGCGGATGCACGAAAATCAAACGGATTGGCGCGTCGCTGGATTCGATTGTCCATTCGCCTTCAAAGGCGCGGGAAGAAGGCTTCGCTGCAAGTACTTTTGTGTGAGAAAACAGCAGTGTAACCAGTGAATTATCGCCGGAGGACGCAGTGAGCGTTAGTTCGAGGTTCTTGTCCGCAACTAACAGATCGACGCGTGTGTTCTGCCCTAGGCGCAAGGCTTCGATAAAGACGTGTTCAAGTTCGATAGAACCGTCACTGCAAGGCAGCTCTGACCGCGAAGAGTCGACGCGCCGGAGTTTCGAGCAATGAATGATGAGGTCGACGGGGTTTTCGGGCGAGGCGAACATGCCTGACTGAGACTGCGACTCAGTTTGCTCAAGGGCCGTAAAGGTAGCAGCAGTGGTGTCGCCACCCACAACGAAGGAGGTGGGGAGCCTGCGTGTGAACTCGTAGGCTGCAACGGAGAGGACGACCAACATGACACTCGCGACACCAGTACCCATCCGATGCAGTTTGAGAAATCTGTGAATTCGAGTCATCGAATGTTCACCTGCGGCTGATGATAGAAGTGCAGCACAGCGTGCAGACCCTCGCCACTCTCGTCATTGGTGTATTCACCGGTGATCGTGATAGTAACGAGACCGGGAGGAAGATTCCCGGCGTTGACTTCAAAGCGTTTGGTGACGCCGCTTAGGAAGGACGTCTCACGATTTGGTAGGTTGCAGGTATATGGGGTGTTATTGGAAGATTTATTATGACCGTGCTCATCGACGACAGTGCAGCGAACTTGTTCTACCGACTTGTCGCTACTGAAGAAGATGCTGTACGCGTTTATGTTGGGAAGGACGCGATCTGTGTAAAAAAGTACGGGCGCGTATACGTTAGTAAGATTTGGCAGTCTTAGGCTGACCACAACACCGAGTTGATCGGGCTGGATATGAACTTTCGCGAGAACTTCGGAAGCCGGCCACGGCGAAAACGTTGCCCATTGACCAGCGATTGCCCCGGGCAAGGGAAGTTTTGGCACCATCAGATAGCCTTTATTCCTCTTTAACTCCTGCGCTTGGATGTTGAGGAGCGTGCCGTTAGGAGGGATATAAAAACTTAGTTTTAGATCAGGATCTGGTGTCGCACTGGTTAAATCTTCGCGACCAAAGATACCCCTGACTTCAAACCTGGGTTTGGCATTGAACTCGGACTGCAGGCCTTCATAACGGTTCGACCGCGCCTGATAGGCGAGGGGCTGCTGACTTTGGGTAAACAGAGGAAGGCACACCAGACTGAGAAAGGCTGAAGGAACCGCGATGGAACGCCAGAGATGCATCGTGGGTAGAAGTGTATTGAATTTTTTGTCTCTGTGTCGAATAAAATCTCCTGAGAGGGCATCGGCTAGGCGGGTACTCAGAGTTCGCTGAGCGATATCTTGCCTCCATCGGCGGGAAAGCGGATCGCTCGGTGCTCGAAGCTCTTGTTTCACCAACTCCGGATGGTTGACTTTCTGCCAAAACCCCTTCCAAAGCAAACGTAGGCACGACCCATTCTCGTGTCTGGTCGGCCGTGGATGTTCGATTTTCGCCCAAAACTGAGAAATCGTCGGTCTGCTCAGCGAACATGCTGCGAATCCCTACCGCCTCAGATTCCACCGCTTTACCCCAGACAGAAGCAGCTTAGACGGGCCCAGCAGAGATAACGCCGAAGCAGATCGCCTAATTTTCCTTGACAGATTCGGCACCCAAGTGTCAGTTTATGGTTCATTCCCTAAGATGAACAGATGACCTTGCCCTCAGAACGCGTCGCTCATAGGCGTACTGGTTTTGGACTTTCATCTGGGTTGCGGTTGAACCTTCGCGGTCAGGCTGCGAGGGCGATTTGAGTGAGTGCTTGTTGCTCGAACTGAGCTGGGCTGAGGTAGCGCAACGTCGAGTGCATCCTCGATCCGTTGTACCAGAGCAGCCAGTCGAGCGTGGCATCCTTCGCCTCCCTGTGGTTTTTTAGCTCCATGCCATGCAGCCGTTCGACCTTCAGCGAGCCGAACAGCGTCTCCGAGCAGGCGTTGTCCCAGCAGTTGCCCTTGCGACTCATGGAGGCCTTCATCCCATGGCTGGCAAGAAGGTCCGTGTAGCGATGACTGGCGTACTGGCTGCCGCGATCGCTATGGAAGATCAGGCCAGCAGCGGGCCTTCGGCTGTGCCATGCCAAGTCGAGCGCGCGACAGGCCAGCTCTGCATCGATCGTCGCACCCATCGACCAGCCCACGATGCGGCGGCTGAACAGGTCCAGCACCACGGCCAGATACAGCCAGCCTTCGCCGGTCGGGATATAGGTCATGTCGCCGGCCCAGACGGTGTTCGGCGCAGCCAAGCGGAAGTGGCGCGCCAGCCGGTTCGGCGCGATGGGCAGAGCATGGTTGCTGTCGGTGGTGACGATGCGAAAACGCCGTTTGCCACGGCCTCGGATGCCTTCTTGCTGCATCGTCCGCTGCACCCGGAGCTTGCCCACGCGCACACCGCTCGCCTTCAGCTGCCGCCACACGCGGGGCCAGCCATAGGCCCCGCGCGCCTCGGCGTGCACCGCGCGAATCTCCACCAGCAACGCCGTCTCGCTCAGATGGCGGCGCGTCAGAATCTTCTTCTTCCGTGCCAGGTGCTGACGATATCCCGACGCGCTTACGCTCAGCACCCGGCACTGTACGCACACCGGCCAACGCAGCTTGTTCTTCTCGATCCAGGCGTACTTCATCGCTGCACCTTCGCGAAGTACGCCGTGGCTTTTCCCAGGATGTCGCGCTCCATGGTCACCCGCGCCAGCTCCGCCCGCAGACGGTTGATCTCCATCCGCTCCGCGCTCACCTGCTCGCTCTTGACGCCGCGCAACTGGCCAGACTTCTCCGCCTTTACCCAGTTCGCCAGCGTCTGTTCCACGATCCCCAGAGCCTTCGCAGCCGCTGCGACCTTCTGGCCGGAGACCACCAAACGAACCGCCTCCTGCTTGTACTCCAACGTATACCGCCGCCGTGTCAACTTCTCCATCACACTCTCCTCATCGCGATTACAACAGCTCGCTATGAGAGACGTTTTCCGGGGGCAAGCTCAAAACATGACTGTCTCCATCTACAACCACCAATTCTGCGCGCTAAAACCTTCGCTTTGGCCGTTTACGAAGAAGTCCATATCGGACTGGAAGAACCTGTGCTTTCCCGAATGCGAGCAATGCTCAGCCCTCGATAATGAGGAACAACTCATACGAACCAGAGAATCCTTTGAGCTTGAACGGCCGGAAGAAGTGGTGTTCCAATCCGGCAGGTGCCGGATGACGATCTCGCAGACCCGCTTCGAGTAAATTATGTAGTCACAGAGCGGGAGCTTCGCGGCACTGATCAGATTGATGGCGAGGGGAAGACTCGTTGACCGACTGCTTCCACGAGAAGCGCTCAGAAGATACTCGGGCGTGGCGGTCGTTGGGCACTCATCGACACCAGACGTGTCGCCCGCAATCAGACTCTTCGAGTGCATCAAATTCAACGTCATCGCCGGAATTGCTGCATACCGAGACGTACGAAATCCCCGACAAGTGGACGCTCATCGCCGAGCCGCGTCACCAACGAGGTCGTTACCGCCAGACCATCTTCGTCGAGCGGCCGGATGGTCAGTCCGTTGCTGGCAACCCGCATCGCACCGGCGCGGGTCATGAAGGCAACGGCACTAAATTGAAGAACGAGATGCGCCGCGTGGTCCGCATTCATCACATGATGAGACTCGCAAGGCTTGAGGCCTGCGTCTCGGGCTATCGCTGAAAGGCGATCATAAAGCGTCGGATGCACATGTCTGGCGAAGAGAATCCAGTCCATGCGGTCGAAATCGCTGAGTGTGACAGCCTCGCTTGAACTGGACTCGCCCTTGGTCGGAAAGACAGCGTATAGCGGGTCCACAGAAACATGGACAAAGTTGAGCCGGGGCTCCGGAAGGCCTTCCGCCAAGAGTGCCACGTCTAATTCCGCCGTAAGCACCTGGCGACTCAATTCGTGCGAGAAGTCGCTCGACGCACGGACTTTCAGCTTCGGGTACTGCGGTAGGCGGAGGGAAAAGAGGGCCGACAACAGATGTTGGTCGATATAGGGAGAACTGCCGAAGTTCAAAATTGGGTCGGCGCCCCGAGCGGCCGCACGGGCGCGATAGACGGCGCGGTCGAGATGAAAGACCGAGAGCCGAGAGTCCTCGAGAAATGACTTGCACGGCGCCGTCAGTTTGACGCCCTTCCGTCTATCGAAGAGCAGCACACCCAGGTATGCCTCGAGTTCCTGAATCTGCCTTGTCACGGTTGCCTGCGTCTCACCAAGTGCTGCTGCTGCTTTCGAAAAGCTACGCTTCTCTGCCACAGCGATTGCAGCTTCCACCAAGCGCATTTTGATCCGGCTCATACCAAACGCTCCCAAACGAATCGGAATCTAACGTCGGCAGTTGAAATTTAGGCGAGCACAGTTCCCGCCTTGATTATCAGATAGGCGGAGAGCGATTCGTCAAGTCCGGGCAGCCCGAATTGTTCTTCGACGAATACGGCGCATTTGCTCTTTGATGCAATGGCAGTTGCCTGCAATCCTAACAATGATCTTGAGGGCGGAGACCTCACACAGATCACTTGGCGGGATCGATGACACCTCAGAGCGTGCGCGATGGATCAAACGGCCGCGAAACTGCGGCTTCAACCGGAAAGCGCAATTCAATGGGTCGTAGAGGCGGGCCTGGAAGGCCGCTCCTCTGGTCAGAGTCGCATGTGACTGGACCTAACTGCGCGATGACCGAGCTAGTCGCTTTCATCGTCCGATTCTCGCGCGGCCCTATCAGCCTGGAGGACATCTAGTCGATCGGACTCTTTATCGTGCGAGTCATCAACCTCATCGTGCGAGTTTTCATCGGTCACCATTCGCTTTCGTCTCTCCTCGGCATATGCCTCCCGTTCGCGCTTATCGCGGCGGACGTCAAGCAGGTGTTCGCCAACGGTATGTTTCGGGGAAAAGCAATACTGTACGTATGCTTCAAATAACGACTGATTCGGAATGCCGCGCTTCAGGAGATCTGAATGGTGATATTTATAGAGATTCGCGAGCGCTTCCGGCGCAATGATGTACGAATGTCTCTTGCCGCGGATGCTGATCGAAGCCTGGAGCCAACTTTTTTCAATCCAGGCGAGGATCTCCGTCTTTCGAACGCGCAGCGCGCTGGCCAGACTTTCAACTGAAAAGAGATCGCAGCGAATCTCGCGAACGCTTAGTTGGTTCCGCCTCAACACATTACGAATTGCCTTGGGAGTCCGATTCAGCTTCTTCGCGACCTCTTCCACGGAGCGCGTAACCAGTTCCTCGCGCAGAGTCTCAATCTCGGCTTCGGTCCAGCGGCGGTGGTCTACTCTGCCCTTGATCCCGTATTGAATGACGAATCGCCAGCACGCCTCTCTGGAACGACCGGTGTGGCGCTGGAGACGGACCACAAGTTGCTCCAGCTTGTTTCCAGAGAGCACTTTGGCTTGAGCAGCCATAGCAATTGCTTCACGGCTCCAGTGAATCGCATTGCCCGGCGATTGGGAGGGAGTCGCCATAGGAGATTTACATCTTCCCCTCCCCGGGGAGGGATGAAACAAAGGGCCGGCGCTTGATGGCCCTGTAGCGCAGGGTTGACGGCTCCATCGGTAGATTCAAGTCAGGGAGACTCGTTTTGAGGGTGACCGGAAATTTGCCGGAGGTCTTCATGAGCTTTATCCAAGAGGCTTGTGCTCTACAGGCACCGAATGCCGCAGCCCGACGCCCTTTGATAGGGATATCCGATGACCCAGCTTGCCAGAGGGCGACATGGACAGCATTCACCTTCGGCTTGCCAATGTCCAATTCATTCTGGGGAGTGATCTATACGCGGAGTGTATACATGATGGGAGCAACTCGAT
>Ga0209208_10011320_pt1 | contig 11429 bp, 4 predicted proteins | sample S1TSphfallax_3_FD_187694 | JGI IMG/M metagenome (GOLD analysis project Ga0209208, IMG submission 187694) | Host-associated microbial communities from peat moss isolated from Minnesota, USA - S1T2_Fd - Sphagnum fallax MG (SPAdes) (version 2) | ecosystem: Host-associated > Plants > Peat moss >...
AAAAAAAAAAAAAAAAAAAAAACATAACTTGGAAAAACTAAAAAACTTAGTAAACAAGAAATTCGATAATGAATAGGAATTAAACAACTTATTGTTTGAACAAAACATAATGCAAGTTAAGTATGAAATGAATTAGAAGTACAAAGGCCACAATTTGCATTGGCAAGATTGAAGGGCAATGCCCTCTTAACCTTTCCTTAAATTATTGAAAGATAATCAACCTTTTGGAAAGTTCCAACAATTAAAGCTTACTAAATAACCTTCTAAAAATTTGTGTCAACCACGTCTTTTAAAAGCTTTTGCTTACCACATCTTCTAGAAGCTTCCATTGACCATAAAAGTTTCTATCAATTTTTTTTTAGTAGGAGTTTCATTTTCTAAAACCTTCTATCATTTTTATAAAAAAAAACTTATTTTAAAATCTTCTTTTAGTTTACAAATCTTCTATAAAATTTTAAACACATTTTTCATGGATATTTTTGGAAATTTCTAGAAACTTCCAAACATATTTTTGATGCATATTTTTGGAAACTTCAAAAAAAATCTTTTATAATTTGTTGTCCATGGTAGGTGGACTTAATGAATGGAAAAAAAAAGTGTTTCCTTTTAACATTGATGCTGCTAACTACAAGTGTTGGAAGTGTGTTAACAAAAGTGACGATATAAGGTTGTTGGTCATCATTGGGGAGCAATTTTATTGAATCTTCAAATATATTCACACCATTTACAATTCTTTTACCATGAATGTTACATTCCAATCTTGAAGTTCTTGCATGTTTAATTTATGATTACATTTTTTGATTATCACCTTATAAGTTACGACCTTGATTTACATGGTATGTAATTCCATCCCACTCAACATTCACATATTTGGCATGTAATGGAAGATGCACAACCTTCTCACCTTGAAATGCTTCAATTGATTTATAATATTCTCTCTTGTATAAACAAGGTAAATGAATTTTAAAAAAAAATGATAGCTACCAAAAAGAGGTTTGGTTCCCAATACCTTTGTGATAATTAGCTCAAGCTTTTTGTAGTAAAACTAAACACATTCCATTTATCTTGCAGACATGGTGTTGTTTATTAGAATCATGATTTTGGGTTTTTTTAAAAATTTGGGAATTATATCCTAGTGTTGCACAAAGGGTGTCATATGTGACCTTGGATCAATGAACACCTTATGAACTACTTGTTTTGTGGGTTTAGAAGAAATGAATGTTAGCATTTCATTGTGCTCCCAATCGTTGTGACATTGCCAAGGAATCGAAGTTTTTCCATTGCTTCACCCAAATCTTTTGTTGTTGCAATGGCTTCTTCTTCATCCAACCATCAACGTGTTTGCACCTGCCTATGTTTGTGAATCTCCCTATGATTTTGGACTTTTCAACCAACTATCATCCTACATGCATTTGCTTCTACTTGCAAACCTCCTATTGATTATGTTGGATTGCATGTGCACATGAACCCACACCAACCTATGAACCAATGTGGGAGCTTTGAGAAGCCAAATGAAGATGTTGTTATATAACTTCTTTGCAACAAAACTCAAAAGTTATGATGAAGCTTAACAATTGGAAATTTAACATTTTTTTTGTGAATTAACAAGAATTTACAATTTTAACTTGGCTTTATCATCATGTTTTATTCATAACATTTTGTTATAAGTGATTAATAAACTTTATGTTAGTCCACCATGTTAGTAAAGACATGTCACCTATCTATTAACAACAATGATCATATGTGAATAGCATTACAATAACTTCAATTTAACAACATTAATACCCTTATGTGTGAACATACATTAAATATTTGTTACTTTTTAAATCTTTATTTAAAACCTTAATGATAAATATTCCTTCAAATATTGAGAACCTTGGTTCTTCACCCATAGTCTATTAAAACTTTATATGAAATCTTTAATGGTAAATGCTTGCATATCAATAATTGGGGTATTTCAAAAAAGGTTGCAACATTATGGTTTGGTGAAAAAAATTTAACAATTAAAGGTTGGGGTTTAGGATATTTCCAAAGGGAAATTTTTAATATAATTCTAATTTTAAAAAATTGATGAAATTTTATAAAAGAAAAATAATATGGGTAAAAGTTGGGGTTTTCCCTATTTTTAATTATTATTTTGTGGTATATCACTAAAAACTATAAACCAATGAAAATTGAGGTGCCAATAATTTCATTATAACATAAGTTTTCATGAATTGATGAATCTTTTATTGAAAAGTCACAATAGGATAATATTATTGATGAAGAAAAGTATAGTTTTTTTTTTTTTCACTTTTTGTATCAAAATTTTGGGAAATTTTAATAAAATTAGCTGAATCAACATTTTTAAAAATCCAAATATTTTCCAACTTCTTTGTTGAAAAATTGAAATTTTGTCTTAAAAAGAAAAAAGGTTTGTCAAGTTCAGTCTTCTAAAAATGGTTTGTCAATACAAACAAGCCATTGAAATTAAATTACCAACACCTTTGATATGAACACAAAGTGTTATGACTTGAATTAAATTTAAATGATTGTTCATTAAAACTTCGTGTCATGCACTTGAAACATATTCAACTTATAAGGTCTAATTGTTCAACTCAAAAAAGTAAATCAAACATAATTAATTACTCATAACATTCAATGATTTATAATAAGTATTATTGCACAAACCCAACTTAAAGATTAATTTAGTTAATAAAAAATTAAATTTTACATTAAAAAAAACCTAGAAACACAAACCTTGGTTAGTGAAAGTCATAGAAGAACAAATAATGTTAGTAAATATTGGGGGTTTGCCAAGTTTTTCCCCTTTGAAGTGGCAAGCCACTAAAAATGCAAGCTGTAATATACCAATACTCTCTTTTATTATTAACACATAATATTATGAATAATTAGTACTATAACCAAATTGGATTTGCAACCTCAAATATATCACTCAATTCAATTAGCGAAATAATATGTCATTTATTACAACATGCATTGAAGGACACATGATAGCTAATTTTCCCACAAATTTTAATATGAAGATTAATCACAATATGATAATAGTTTTAAAAAATTTAACCAAGTGATTTAAGTGTTTGCCTTGAGTTTAGATTTAAAATAAGATTTAAAAACAAAAAAAAAAAATCTTTTCACCTAAATAGAATCCTTTGTAATTCCCACTTAAATACCCTTTTAAAATACAAGATGCATCATAATGAATATAAGTTACATAAATAAGCATTCAAATTAGTTTACATTCTAGATATGGATATTTTCAAAATAAATATTATGTTTAAATATCAAGAGTATCACATTTAACATAATTCATGTTAAAACATTGAAATTTATTAAATTTCTTAATGTGTATGGATTATGTGAAAAATTAAAATCTATAACATGCTTATTATCGAAGTTATCATAGTAATATATTTTATTTAGAAATATAGATTTATCATTATTCTAAAAAATAAATATGAATTTTGTTTCAATGACTTCATTTGAATCAAATAAAAAAATCACATTTTAATTGTTATTTTGTATTAAACTTCATGTTAATCTTAATGTGCATTTGATTCTAGATTCACCATCAATCTAACCTATATAAATAAAGCTCAAGGTTGACATATTTACAATTAGAAATGTGGTATGAATTTTGTAGGTAGTTGGAAGGAATAGTTAATTCTTAAAGTAAATTTTATAATTTGGCACAACATGGAGTGTATAGTCACGAAAAGTGATTTGGGACATATCATATGTTACTAATTTGAATAACTTATGTGATTTAGACAAAGCAAGGATCAAAAATTAAGGACTACTAAAAAAATTTCACATGAAATTTTTATGGTGCTAATTTTGATAATTATATAATTTTGAATTACATTATTTAATCAAAATGATACAAAACTGAAAAAAATATTGATTTGGAATATTTCATCCACCATATGCATCATGTAATCAAATTGATTTGAAAGTAAACACATTTTCTTACAATGCACATAGTTTTAAAAACAATTCACCATTAAACCATGCTAGAATGTAATCCTACATTGAACATGGTTGAAGGCAAGAACAAGTATTCAATTAGGCACCCAAACCATGTTCCTCCTAAGAATCAAAAGTGATGGATAGGTTTGAAACTATCAAAATGGAAGCTATTAGCATTTAGAAAATGACCATTTCTATAATTAATTGGCAAACCAACTATGTTTAATTAAATAAAATTTGAAGGCATTTTATAGCCATAATTTGTTTTGAAATTTTTCACATAGTTAAGAACTTTTGAAGTTTTCTTCATAAATTCATTATTTTTTTTAGAAATAAAATTGCCAAAATTTGATTTTCTTAAAATTGAAAAGAACTCATTATATTTGTACAATAAGTTCTATATAGTAGCCACAAATATATGAAGGTGTTTAAAATTTTCACACTCATATTTTTGTAGTCAACTTTGGTTAAATCAACCTATGAATGATTGCCACCTTGATTACATCACAAAAATGAAAAAAAAGAGGCAAAAAAAAACCTTAAACACTTAATGAACATGATCTTGATTGTTTTGGAAATTTGAGTCAATTTGGTCTACCTATGGGAATTTAAATGTTTTAAATTTTTATTTATTATGTGTTACATGGGATTTTTTTGAACTCATCAATAATTTTTTGATTGGGCATTGCCACATGAACTTTGAGTGATGGTTTGCTTTTAATGAATGCATGAGTTTGTTCCAACCAATGAAACCAACTATATACACTCAAAAGTGCATCAATGAAATGCAATTGGGTTTAGGGTTTATTTATCTATATGAAAATTCTAATTTCTAAATGTAACTAAAGGTGGAAAATATCCCAAGATATACTTGAACACTTTTCTACAAAACTATTAAAACAATAGATGAATGGCAACAAATTGTTTTAATACTATAAAGATAATAAAAATGTAATGACATTTTTTCAAATTTTTACAAGTTTAAAAAAATAATAACCAAAAATTTGTGGCAAAATATTATTGTCATTATATTTTTTCTCCCACCATGTTGTGAAAACTCATCCAAAAACAAAAGTTGAATATTGGATCATCTTTTATTTCTATTTTGTTTTCCTTATTCCAAAAGTATGGAATCCAAAAGCTACCAATACAAGGTTGTAAAACCACTTACAAAACACCCACCCAAAATGCGACAATAACATGAACCAAACCATCATTCATGCAATGTACAATCCTTGTTCAATGAAAAGAAAATGAAGTGGAGATCCAAACTTCCATTAATTTATATTATGCTAGAGTGTTGCAAATAAGGCACACATACATTAGGTACCAAAGTGAAATGCTTGAACAACTTTAAATTTGTGTGCCATTACAAATAACTTGATGCCATACAACTAACAACTTCTATAGAAATAACAAGAAATTTGTGTCATGAACTATCAATATAACATGTCAAATTACTAATAGTGGACATTGTGTACTTCACCTTATTGTCAATCCAACCCTTCATGACAATCCCAAAAGGAAAACTATCCAAACTACAAACAAACATCCTCCATGCAACCAAATCTAAATGTATATGGTTAGCCCATTCCGCAACTTGGATTTCTTGAACAATGAGGTGGAGAAATAATTCTCATCTTCTACATTGCCTAATATTAAACTATAAACAACATTGCCAAAGCAAAATTTATACTTGAACAATTTATGCTACAAAAAGGTTGTTAGATGTTTGTTTAAACCATAACCATGTAATATAGTTGCATGTGCAAGTGGTGGTCGTAGAGTAACATCATGGTTTCTTGTATAATGATCTTAAAAATGGAAGCTCCAAGCTAATTAAGACTCATTTCATAAAAAAAGATTGAAAATTTCACCCAAATTCCAAGGCAAGTTACAACTTTAGCCTTGGGCTTGCAACCAAGGTTGATGCATGGAAGAGGGAGCAAGCTAAAAGAGTGTTTAAAATTAAAACAAAATCCCACAAATGTAAAAAAATGAATTTCAACAAACCCAAATGGTTTTCCCACTTTGGGGCACTAGGAGAAAAATGTTTTTTTTTTACCATCGAATTCTCACCTACATGTGAGTCATGTCAATTATATTTTTACTACTTTTTTTTTTTTTAACAAAATTTCCATGCGGATGGGTATAATTATTGAAGAAGCCAAATTGTCTACTAAATCAATCCACCTTAGAATGGGGTTGGACTCTAGAATTTTTAAAATTTCCAATTAAAAAAAATTGAGCTATACTTGAAATGTCACTATGTGATTATGTCATGTCTCGTCATGTCATCATTAATGCCCCGACAAAATTCATACAAGGAATTTATTTTTTAGAAGAATGTAATTATTGCCAACAAGAATGAAACCCTAAAATGGAATGGACAAAGATTGCATTCACTAGAACCCAAAAAAAGAGGATTAATAAACAATAAAAAATTGAAGCTTTTAGATAAAGCTTCGTTAAATTGAATGATGGTGGATTTGGAGTTGCTTTTGTATTTCTTGGACTTTTGAATCCTTTCAACTTTCAAATCCTAATTCTTCAATTTTTTTGGTTGTCAAGTAAACAAATGAAAAACAATAAACTACAAAGGATATGGGAATCAAAACTTGAAAGAACATCCAAAGGCCAATAGAACAAATTCAATTAAGGTTCAAAACTTAAGATTCAAAAATGAAATGTTCAGAGTCAAGTAGCAAGCTCCATACCTTGAAGTTGTAAATTTTAATATGCTTGTGCACAACCAAAAACCCATTGAAGTTAAATGATATTGACTTGAATGCTTTTGTGGAATGAACTTGCGATGTTTTTATCCATCAAACTTGATCACAAGGCAAATCCTTTTGTCATTAGTCCAAAGTGAAATGTTGTACACCATATCTTCAAAACTTAAGATGCAATGTTGTTCTAAAATCTGGCCCTAGCCACCAACATTAAAACATAAGCTCTCAAAATGAATTTAGTTGCCAAAAAAACATTGCAATTTATAAATCATGACACAAATTTGATTATACAATTACAAATCTTACCAATTTTTAAACTTCTAAGTTGCTAAACAATGTAGAATCCCTATTCACATACAAATGTCAACAAATTTTAGGTCACCTTTGATTGCTTATTATTGGCAAATTGTTTTGTAAGCAAGAAAGAGTAATAGTGACGAAAGGGCAATAGTGACGAGCTCCTAGCAATGACAACTGTCTTTACAAACAAACGACAACAATGGGAAAAAGACTAACAATGGTTAGCGTTTAGGGTTTTGAGAGGGTGGCAATATTACCACTTGGCTACATTAGGTTTAGGCAAAAAATTTTGAATTATGACCTTGAGTTTAAAGCAGGCCTATTTCAAGGCCTTTTTTCTTCTCACATTTTGGCAATTTTTTACCAAAAAACAAAAGGCTGATGGAGAGGATTAGCTAGCATAATAATCAATTTCAAAGCAAACATGCTTGTCCAACCATGGTGAGACCCTCATGCGTCATCATGCGTCATCCCTCCAACTCCTTCCCCTGTTGTACTTGTTTAATGTTTAACAAATAGTCATGACTAAAATCTAATTTGGATGTCAAAAGAATCCCAATCATTTTAACTCAAATTCTTAACTATAAATGCATTGGATTCATAGGCTTGTTGTTACATCCTCATAGAAAATGGTGTGGGTTGGACTATTGTCACAACTTTAGTTCTTAGAGTTCATTGTGCATCACCCAACATTCTCAAATCAAGGAGAAGAAATATTATAGGTAATTCCTTAAGCCATTGGTGCCGCAAAGTTAGCGAATGAATAAATTGAATCAATCAGCCACTGTTACAAGCGGAGTGAGGGAAGTGAATTTGTGAAGTGAAAAGAACCAGTCTTGTCTAGTTCCCAATTTTTTTAGAAATCTAGTCGTGTAGGGGCTTTGAAAAAATTAATTCTATGTCACACAAAGTGCCAAATAATTGGATTGTGAGAACTTAAATGGAACTGCTTGGTATTAATTTGCATCTTTAAAAAATGCCCCTGATTACCAAATTCCCCAGGTATTATTTTGGTAATATCTACTTATTATGCATTTAATAAAAGTCAATTATTGGAATATTTGATTGAGAGCCTCCTAATACACACTCATTTTGCAAAAGGGTTGGGTTTTTAAAATACCCAACGTCAGAAGAACCACCTAATAATATGTGTGCATGCACATTGGTCTTACAAATATGTTTTAAACATCGTTCAAATGGAGATTGTTTATGTGCTCTAAGGACACGTTGTTCTTGCCATTATAACAATGCTCTTCCCATTACAAAGTGCAGTTATGCACATGTCGTTTGACAAAGAAGCTCAATTGTCGAAGACAAAAAAGAGTTTAAGGTTTAGAGATGACCTTTAAGTTAAGGCCATGGTGTGACATACATTTTAGAGATGTCACACTGTAGGCTTAACTTAAGGGTAGTTCATTAAAAAAAAAATGGGGGCATGGGGAGGATGGGACGAGGCGGGGGGAGGGTGTGTGTGTCCCCAAATCATTGTCATCCAATGGGACCAACCAACTAGGATGGTTGTGGAAAGGGTCCCAAAATCTTTGAAAAAGTATTCTAAAAAGGGGGTTCCCAAAATCTTTTTCATCCTTATGGGACTAACAAGGATGATTTGAAAATAGATCCTTTGAATCTTTGTGACTTATCTTACCGATCGGAGCAAAGGCCCAACATATATGCCATATTATATAGTATGACAATTGAAGAGGAAGAGGGAGGAGGTGGAGTTGGGTCCCCTTGTATACTATACGGATCGTGGTGTGAGCAAATGAATGTTTTACTTGTGCACCAAAGTACATACCTTGTATTAAAGGTACTAGCAAGCGTCTCAATTTGACTCCCTCCCTCGAGGATTTCCAACTTTTGAGTAGGCCGTTTGAATTTTCCCTATATCATGCTGGCATAGTACTCACCCAATTCCTTTTAACTTCGTACAGAATCACTAGAGAATAATACTACTTAAGTTTGATCTAGTTCAGCCCCATGTGAAAATTGTGTGAAGGGTTTCCTTGAAAAGATAGAGAGACCTTGTACTAATCCAAGACCGTAAGTTGTAAGTTGTAGACGAAGTTTCGTTGTGCCTTTGGAGCACCTTATGGATGTGAATATCCTTCCTCTAATAGAAAAGAAGAGGGATCATACACCTACTCTCTTTAGGAGTGGGAGGAGTCTTACCCCTACTTATAGGGGTAATTGTTTAGTATATTGGCGTAAGATCCCTCCCATTTCTAGCCGCTCGTGCTCATGATATTTGTATATGCTTAGGCTTATGATAAGGATTTTGCCTCATACTTGATGTTGGGTATGGCCCATAATGGGTGGGTGACATACCCAAAATGAGGGGCCGGATTTGGCTATTATCTCGTCTTAGGCCCCTTAATGCATCCACCTCGAGGCTTTAACCCTACACATTATAATAGATTCTAGTTCCTATTGGGTTCCCGATTGCCAGCTTGTTTTCCTTTAATGAAGTCTTGTAGCTTGGGAAAATCAAACCTTGGGGGCGGGATTTAACACTTTTTGGACTTCATGGGAATTTTTGTGAGTACCCGTAGAAACAATTTTGGCCATTTCTTTAGTACTTGATGATTCGGAACCTTCGATTGGCGGGTGGATGGACTTTTTTCTTTCCTTTTTCTTTTTCCCCCTCAAGTCAAAATGCATCAACCAACTAACCACCCCATGCATGAGGTGTATAAAAGATCCTCAACACAACGACCATATGTAGCTAAGTTTCTAAAAAATTATTTAAAAAAAGAAAAAAAGCACCTCTCGAAGGCCAACCAATTTACTTTGGAATGAGTTATCGGATTTTGCCACACAACTTACATGGAAAGCAAATGGTGCCCTCCAATTGGCCAAATTTGTGTTTGTTTGTGAAACTTTGGTTTTACTAGGTGGCTTCTTTCCCAAATCACTACTTGTTTCATATTCATTGTTGGTACCAATCCATGTTATATGCCTAACAGCCACACCAAACTGAGCAATTCGGGATTGGTTTTAAATGACATTTTATGCATGAATATTGGAGTTTAATGGTGTAAATAGGTCAATTAAGAAAATGGTTGAACATGTGTTTTCTTCTTTAGTGAACCCTAAACCCTCTTCACTCGGGGTTGCGTTTGCTCTTACATTCTTACACATAGAGAGAGCTTGTGCATGTTATTATTATTCCTTGATAATCGGTCTAAAACCAAAGGAATGAAAACCAAGTGGACACAAGTTGTGTGTTCAACCAAAATAAGAAACCCAAAGCTTATATGGAAATTATGTACCTGCATAAATAATAAGCAACAAGCTCTTGCATGCCCTAAGGCTCTTATTATCATGAACTAGGTTATGTGGGTCCCTTGTTAAAAGCACTTCCTATCTTGAAAAGCAAACGAGGTCGAGTTTAACTCTTCAAATATGGTGTCATGTGTGAAGTTGTGTGTGTTATGTGACATTTGTTTGGTGATGACGTGTGCGGGGCTTGTGAATGAGCTTTTGTTGGCCTTGCCTACCAAGGCAAGAATAATGTGTTTAGATTCAGTATAGAGTATAATACTTTTAAGGGATTTTGACCCCCAGGTAATAGGTCTGTTTTTATATGAGGATTTTTGAAAGATGATATATTTTGACTTGTGTTGAAACTTGAGATTTAGCTATAGAGTTATACTATCTTGAAGCATTTTGGTTTCTTGTAGAGGATTTTTTTTGAAGATTATACTTTTTCATGGTGAAATATTTGAGTTTCCATAATTCTTTTTTTGCTTAAAATTAATTTTTAATGTAAATGGCAAGGCCATGGTGTGACATACCCCTTGTTTTAGCTGCGTCACAAAAACCCAAAAGTGTTTCAATAAAAATTAGCTAAATAAATACTTGGTTCATAACTTCATACATGTGAATAACCTTTTGTTTTGGGTGTGTTGTAACAAAATCCCAACCAAAGACTTTGTGCTTATTATTCCTTCAAAAACTTTTGAATATGTTTACTCATACATCCAAAACTTGGACGTTAGAGTCATCTCTAAAGTCACCTTGTCTTCACCCTGTCCTGAGTCTTTGGGCCTGCTTTCACCCCCCCTTATCCCCTCTTTGAGTGGTCTCCGCAAAGTAAGGAAATTCTATTAAATCTCAAAATGAAATGATGAAACTCAATGCACAACGTTCGAGAGAGTAATTATAATTGTTGTACAAGTAGGAGCAGTGAAAATATATGTAGCAGCAGTGGAGGCGCTCAGGAAAAAGGAAAGACAGGATGAAACTCAGTTTACCACCAAAATTGGTGGAAAAACTAGTTTGGGTCCCATTTATTTCGTTTTGTAAAATTTTCATTCCCAGTTACACGTTTGATGCCTTATTATGCTGAAACAGAGCGTTCTCGCCCCCCTAATCGTGTGACTTTACAGATAACTCTAGTGTACAAAAAATAAAATTTCTCATGAA
>Ga0209208_10011321_pt1 | contig 11429 bp, 12 predicted proteins | sample S1TSphfallax_3_FD_187694 | JGI IMG/M metagenome (GOLD analysis project Ga0209208, IMG submission 187694) | Host-associated microbial communities from peat moss isolated from Minnesota, USA - S1T2_Fd - Sphagnum fallax MG (SPAdes) (version 2) | ecosystem: Host-associated > Plants > Peat moss >...
TTTCCCATAGGGAAGAGAAAATGCATTGGTGTTCAATCTGGGAATAAGATTTGAGCTCAAAATTGACCCATTGTGCAAGTGACATTTGGAGTACTACGTGGAGCATGTGATGGATGAGCATGTTTTCCATGCACTTTAAAAACTACATGAACTTCACACTAGATTAGGATATGAAATTCTAATCTAGTGTAAGAGGAAGTTTTTAGTTTGAACCTGCCATCATAAAGGCCAGAGTTGGTATGTTGCCGTGTAGCTTGTTTGTAAAGACATGGTTTTGAATGTTGTTAGTGGCATAATGTGACAAAATGTTCCAAGTTGTGGTTTGTAGGATTTTGGATTTGGCCCTTGTAGCAAACATGTAATGACACTTTTTCATAAAGAAAGTCATGTATAAATACTTGCCATCATTTTTTAATTTTAAAAAATAAACCTAAAAAAATAATTCAAGGTTGCTCTTTACACTTGGTAAAGCATGCAGGTGAGGGGTATTACTGAAATCGGGCAGCACTCAGCTGCCACCTTGCATGGGCCCTTGTTTTGATAATGCCCTTGCCCTTGTGCTCTCTACCTTACACCAAAAAGCTCCTTGCAAATGGTAGCGAACGACAATGCTAGCAATGATATGAAAGCACCATGTATCAATAACAATAGGGCGGAAATTTATTTCCATAATGATAAGTTTCTTTGTGATATTTTAATGTGACATACTTGCAAAAAGCTACTGAAGTTGACATTAACACAAGCCCCACCAGGATTTTCACACACAAAAATGTGCAAAAAATTACATGTTGAAGATTACATGCCAGAAGAAGATAACATCATTTTCTAGAATAGAAGATTATGCTCCATAATCTACTGAGATTGCTGATTACAATTACTATGTTCTATTGTAGAATTCTTGCAGGTGGGTGAATGTTATCATAATAACCAATATACATTTTCATAATATTTCAATGAGAAAACGAATAATACATTGCAAATAGAAATTGAACTAACTGAAATGAATTCCCGAAAGTTATTATTTCACCACGGAGATAGTGTTATTGTGATCATTTAGGCACATATGCATGCCCAATTTTAGAGGGAATTCTGGGAAATTTTCCTTTGTACTTCTGAGTGTGCTTATTCTCTCATGAACCTGCCTGGAGCTTAGTTCGAGTGCATTCACAAAGTGTAAGGCACTGACCAAGGTGGCAGAGTGGGTTAACCTTTCATCAACACCCTTTCATTTCTTAAAAATTCAAAGTTTCTTTATGGAAGTCACTTAACTGCAAGGCACTCACAGGTTCTGAGTTCTGATGAGCAGTGGGAGTTTCTCTCTTTTTTGAACCTGAAACTAGCGGGTAAGGATAAGGCAACACAAAAATCCAATATAATTGATGGACGGAACCATCAAAGAGGAGACAAAAAGGGAAGGCCAAAGAAAGGCCAAAAGATGCACAAACCACATGAACCAAGAAAAAGAGAGAGAGCTAGTCCCTCTCTCGTGGTAGGAGGCAATTTCACCCATGGCCTCTTTAATGTCACTTGCATGCAAATTGTGAGATCTAATAGTGATGGGAGGTTGAGAACAAGCATCAATTGCCAATGCAGTATTCCTCTCTATAGTAGAGGCTAAAACATGTTGAAAAACAATATTAACACGTTGTTTAAAACATTGAATGCAAAAAGATAAGAATAAATGACCTCTTGGACATCTATCATGAAAAAGACAAGCACACTCCCTAATGAAACGATCTATATTCTGTTCAGGTGCACCATACACCTCCATGGCCATCGAAATAAAATGGTGCCCCTCATGAAGCCTTCTATATTTGTAGATCTTAACAATGGTGTTAAGTTCCATAGTTGTAGTTGTTGGTCGACTAATGACACTCAAAGCCACTGTCTCCCGTGTTGGGTCAATAATCACCACATCGAAACAAAGACTTGGTCCTTTCGAATCATGTAGAGATCAGCTCATAATGAAACTCCTGACGTAAAAGAGTACCACTGCTCTTTCCATACAACGTGCCCACTTTATCAAGCAAAGGCCTACATGACATCTTGGATAATGTCGTGTGTGGTTATTCGCTAACCTCCAAACATGCAACAAGTTAAGTGTGTGCCAAATGCATCCGTCCAGTGTCCACATTCACATGTGAGAAGACTAAATGCCGAGGGTTGAATCAAACCAAAACAAAAATGCAATACTAAGGTGAAAATAAAATGTGCAATTCAAAACGAACGGATATATGGCCTAGCAATCAACCATAGCCCTACCCCTTTGCCCGAACAAGAACAAATGCAGGTTTTAGATGATGAAGGAATGGAATCATCTTCCAAGATAGACCTAAAGGATGTGTAATGGTGGGTGTTCATCAAAGTCGCCTATAGGCTTGAGGTGCCAATAATTGCTAAACTTTTTAAAAAAAGGTGCATCTCCCTAACTATAAGAGGAAGGTCATTTCACGCTACACATAAGCATGATTGAAGTAGGTGTGAGCATTTTTCAACCTAAAAAACATATTCTTCCAAAACGGGTCTATCAAAGATACAAAACTTAGATCACAAATAAAGAGCCACCAGAACCCAATTCCCCAAAAAAACAAATGGGGCACAATCCTCCATAGAGAAAGGCATATACCACCAAAGGATATTGATAGTCAAGCCTGACATTTCGTAAAGGGCCTTGAAAAAACTCCCATGATTTTGGACCTATAATGTCCCCATATATTTGCATAACTTTCTTGTTGAAACTTGCCAAAAGAGATAGGAAGGAAAAAGGAGGTATTGTCCATGTGAAATAAGAAGGTCAATGAATTACACATGAAAATAGAATGCCAAAGCAACATGGGCATCTCCCAAAAGAAGGAGATCATCGATATGCACCACGTCCTAAGATAAAACCTCATCCAAAAAATGTGTGGCAAAATTTTGAAAACCCATTGGCACACGCAAAATGCATAGACCATCTGTAACCAAAATACTGCCTTGAAGAAATTTTATGTTTAGAGAGATCCCTGATGGATTCCAAAGTTTGCACTTTGACATTTTGACCTTAATTCCAATTGGGGCTAATTGGGTTGAAAGGTGGTTAAGGGGGTGAGTAATCTCACTTGTGAGCCCCACGATGTGGGTATCGTTCGTTAAGGATGGAAAAACGTAGTTGGGGGCCCACACGATGGTCTTTAGGAGAGTTCAATAATAGGCCAAAACAAATGAAAGACCTCTTAAAAGGTTACCTTGCCTCGTGCTTGAAGATGAATCAATAATGGTGACCCCTTTCACATGCCACCCATGTTGGTAATAAAGAGAAAAATGAATACCATAAAACAACTTGGTAAAAGGGACAATGCTCACCAAATGCCTTTTAGCATCACAAAATTATCTAAGAATAACAACTCAAGAATATTATTAAAAGTATTTTCAACATCAACTTGCAAAATGGCTCAATCAAGGTGTAGGTTGAAGAGGGTTTAAATGCCAAAAGGGTTGGCCTCATAACCTCAAAGGGTCGATACGCCAAACTGATGGGGAGGTAGGTGTTCTTAAAACAACTTTCAAAGCTGTAGGACAATGGGGTAACTAATAAATTGAAGAAACACCTCGCTTACGACAATAAAACAAAGACCATCAGTGTTTTTTGCCATTGCCAACAATTTGCTAACCCCTAGCACTAGGGCCATTGACCTAGGGATATCTCGATGAACAACAATAACAATAGCTTGGAATAATTCTGAAAACCCTAAGGATGGGTCCTTTAATATCAAAACATCCCAAAAAGCCCACTTGATGACAAATGAGGAGTAGAAGCTAAGGCTTGGGCAAACATAATCCTATGTAGGACAAAAGTGTGTTTAGGCTTAAAGTCAAAGATAAGGTCTAAAGGAAGGGGGTGTAGTTAGTGTAGGGAAGCAATAGTGTTCTTTGAAGGAGTAGTTGGTCTCATGAGCTAGAAAGCTTTGGCAATGCAACTATGCTCGCCAACTCTCCTTAAAGTTAGGCATCAACAAAAATGGGTGGTTGAAATTTTTCCCATGAATGTTGAAAACAGGGTGCACATGAGGCACATGAAAACTCCTCTTAAAGAAAAGACCAATTGTTCACCATAAACCTCTTGAATCAAACAAAAACTTCTAGAAAGATAAGGTATACTTAAAACCTTGATTAACAATTTTCAATAATCAAAGAACTAGTTTGGCCCTTGATTGGTAATTTTCAAAAACCATATAACTAGGTCACCTTTAATTAAGGTTCTACAAAAATCAATATTTGTGTCAAAGATCCTACCATAACTATTAATTCTTTGCTGGTTCTTCAAAAAATTTGAAAACTTAGGACCAAAGGTCCTTTGATTATTGCCATAGTATCTTTTCAGGTTTGGCATAAATTATATTATTTAAAAAATTGTTAATTAAAAAAAATTAAAGTCCTTTCCTCTTGAAATTTTTTTAAATATTTTTTTATTGAAGTTGAAATTTTGTAGGATTTTGGAGCTATTTAAAAGAAATTCTTTTGTCACTAAACACCCCGTAGTAATGAGCTTTATTCAACACTATTTATGGGCTTGAATGTGCAACCTTGCGAAAAAATACATTATTTTGTCACAAGGGTTTTTTTTTTTTTTTTTTTTTTTTTTTTAAATTTTAAATTTAAAACTTTGAATACGTATTTGTGAAGCCCCTCTGGTTCTGGTTCAGGGGTTTTAAACTTTAAACCAGTGTTGGGGCAATATTTTGATTTTTCAAAAAACCATCGGTTCCGAGTCTTAGATTTTTTTTTCCCCAAAGAATCAGCTAGTTCTGAGTTTATGAAAATCTTTAAATCCTCATAATTAACTAGTTCTGGGTTTTAGAAAAAATAGAATAAAAAATTCAAAGAACTGGCCAATTTCAAGTTTTTATTAAAATCTATGATTTTCATAATTGACCGGTTGCAGGTCTTAGAAGAAAAAAAATTCAAAGAACCGACCACTTCTAAGTTTATGAAAATCTAGATTCTAGATGTAGATTCTAGAAAATAATCACTTCTGACACAATAAAATGAGTTTTCCTTCAACTATAATGGCTTAGTGCTTATAACTTACAACTCAAGTAAGGAAGTTGTGGAACAAGAAAACAAACAAGGAAGAAAGAAGAAATCAACCATGCAAAAAAAAAAAAAAAAACAAAAAAAAAAAAAAAAAAAAAAAAAAAACTAAATAGATTCCTAATTTACTTTAAAACTAAAAAAAGAAGTAGATCCAAAAATCTAGATCAATTCCATCTTGGGCTAGTGAAAACAAGGAACATATGGGGTAAAAAAAAGGAAGTGAAAAAGGAAAATCCCACATTTTAGTTTAAATACTAGTTTAAATAATATTTAAATTTTAGTTTGATTGAACAAAAAATCAAAATTTTTAATTAAAAAAAATTCACCTTCTTCCATATTGAACTTTGATGCATCTTGCGTGCCCACCATGTTGATGTTGAATAAAAGGAAAAAAATAAAATTGGTGATGTCTTTTGTGTGTTCTTACAAAGGTTGCATTCAAGAAAGTTATGATTTGCGACTATGGAGAAAGTATGAGCTACATCACAAAACTCACACTTGAAAACCCTAACATTTAAAAACTACCAATTTTCGAATTCCACACAAGCCAATTTTCATTCAAAAAATCTTGGTTCTTTTTTGGTGCCAAATCTAAGGTAGGGCTAGGTTTTTCAATTTCAACAAAAATCAAGTTGGTTTTGGGGGCAAATTTTTTGAATTTGAAAAACATCAATTAGATTTTGGAGGTGGGGTTGTCGTTAGTTGGGGATTGGAAGGCATATATATACATATACTCATATTGAGAATTGGCAAATAACTGATGATGGATCAAAAAATTGTTCAACACTAATTTAAACTTATGGAACTACTCACATTGGGTGAATGTGTGGTGAATGCGTGGTACAACGATTCAATAACAAGAAAAACTACACTCCTTATAAATCCATTCAAGATTCTTAAAAATGATTCAAATGGACGTGGTTGTTACTTTAAAAAATGTTATTATTTTAATCTTTGAATAATATATGTTCAATCACCTATAAACTTTCCCAAATATATGTGAAAACTTATATTTAATGTAGTTGATATCATTTTTCAATTTGGACGTCCTAAAAGGAAAACCCATTAAGCCCATAGGAATAATGTTGTATCTAAAATTTTGAAAAAATATGCTTTTGGGACAAAAAAATTGAAAATAAAATAAAATATGCAATTCATATGGACTTATGAAAATATGGTCAAATTTTAAACATTCAAAAGTTCTTAATTGTTAAATGATTAAATTTTTCAAAAAAAAAATTTCCTCATATGAGTTTATCATCTTGTATTACATTAGATGTTGAGTTTCAATTACAAATTTGAAATTTAAATCAAAATAAAAATTTCCATTTTGTGATGTTTTAATGAAACGACTAGTCCATATTTTTTGACTTCAAAAGTCCATTACTACTAACAAACGAATGTTTTATCAATAAATAACCACCCATAGTTCTCTTCATAATGAACTTGTTAATCTACATCCAATTTCAATTAGTAAATCTAAAGATAGATCACTATATGCATTAGATTAAAAGGCACCCAAGGAAAAAACATTGTTTCATCACAAAAGTGAGCCATCATAACTTACATCTACCTCATTGTCAACGTTACACATAACAATCTTGCAAATATTTGTGATGTATTTAAAGGGCACATTAATGCACGTAATTTTTCTTTTGTGCCACATATGCCAGATATGATTTTATTTTCATGGTGCTTTTTTAATGTGTTTTATGTTTTTGTAATGTTTTTGCTTTTTCTAGTTATTTTAAAGCCAAACCATCTTTATGGATTTAGCCATGCCTCCCATTAAGGTAAATATGTCGATGACTAAACACTTAGTGTGTCATTTAATTCTAAATCTTTCAATCTATTATTTTGTTTATGGTATTTAAAGAAAAATTGTAAAGGAACAAAAGGTGCACCCAATGCCTTTTAAAGCCTTCAAATTGAGTAAAAAATGAGCAAGTTATGCCTCTCTAAAAATCTATTGAAAAAAAATGAGGAAAAAAAAAACTTCACACACATGACAACCCATGAAAGTTTACTTGTTTTCCCAAAAACCAAAAAATGATATGCTCTTTGATGGATGTCTTTTGTCTTCATCACTAGAATAAATGAAAATATGAATAACCACTATCTTCGAAATGATTGTTCAATTTTGAACACATGGTCATAATCTTCACAAAATCTAAGGTTAAAAAATTAATGATAATGGGTTTAGAAGGTACCTTTCACCAAACTTGTCGCAAGTATGTGGGTGCAGTGATGGCATGAGATTTTTTAGACATTCGTCACCAGGAAAATGTAGGTGTCATTAATGAGGTTTGTCATTAAAAAGAGCGCATTTGTGACCATGAAAAGGAAATCACGTCACTAAGTATGTTCATTACAAACTTAACATATCATGACTTACTAATGGAAATCATGCAAAATTTATTCATTTCATACATTAATATCATGCATTGAAAATATATTTGAGACACAAATTTAAAGGGAGGTGCGAAACTCATATGACATTTGTTCATTCATAGGTTCGTATTTCATCTATTAACACATTTATTCATGTGTGAATAAATGAATGTGTTTTCAATGCATGATATTCATGTGTAAAGTGTATGAATGTATGAATGAATGAATTTTTTATGATTTTCATTATTAATTCGTTGCATGTTAAATTTGTGATGTCCATTATTAAAAAGAATATGTCATGTCTAATCTTGTCATTTTGGATGAAATTCATCCATCACTACCCATTTTTCATCAATTATAAATATTTTGAGGAAGTGAACTCATTGAACACCCAATCCCTAGGTTTTGTTTGCTTCGAAATTTTCCAATCAATGGTTATATACTATTATGGAGTTTGTTAAAGAGTGCTTGCCAACCAAAACAAAAATTGTGTTCACATGCTTATAATTTATCATAGATCTTACTTACATTACCATGTGCTGGGCCAACTTTTCATGCCTTTTGGCCCAACTCTCTTCCCTTCTCATATCTTACTTACTTACTTCCATAGTTCCCAATGATGTTCCCAGTTCACTCCCAAAGTTCCATTGATGGAAACCATGCATTTAATAATATCAAAATTTGCTATGGTGTAAAAATTAGTCAAGAAAAAGCAAAGGTGAGTTTCATGTGCTCATTGCTTCACCTCATCAGCATAGGATTCCCAATTGGAGTAACTAAGGACATCCTTTTAGCTTGACCCAAAAGGAATACTTGCTGAATCAATCCTACTTGCTAGAAATAGAGAGATGATAGGTAACAAGCATAATGTCATGGCTATAGGCTTTTGCCCCCTTCCCATTATGGCAAATTGAAATCACCAACAATTAAAAATACTATATATATATAATTTTTTTAAAATATATATTTTAAATATTTTGTGTAAGTTCTCAAATAATGAATTAACAACATTTAAAAGTAAATAACACCTTGTGAACTTTTCCTCAAAGTGTGGGACCAAATGAAAAACTAGCCTACATTGGGCCTTTTACTAGAGGTAGGTACTTATTAGTTTCTCCCTTATAAGTTTATGTTTTATGGGGGAAAGAGCCAATAAAAGACAAATTTGCAAACTCATCATTGTTCATCCATCCCTCATCAAGACCTTTTCAACACTAAACCCTACTTTGAGGGCCATACATAGCAAATTAAAGTTTTCTTTATAAAAAAACCCAAGTTTGTAAACAAAGAGAAATCATTTTTAAAAAAAAATCTCTTACATTTGTTTGGGTGGATGAATTTTTTAATATTTTAATTTTTGAAAAAAAAAATGGGGAAATTTGTGGAAATTATTTTTTAAGTGTAATTTTTTTCTAATTTTTCTAATTTTTTGGGAAAAAATTCTCCAATTTTTCAATTTTATAAAAAAATTATTTAAAAAAATTTCTTGGGTTGTTAGTCCATAATCCAAAATTTAATAGTGGATTTTTACCCCACTTCTGCATGCATGAATACTTGTAGTCTAATGGTTGGAATGGTAATAAAGTAAAACACAGAATTACCTACTGGTACGTTCTTCTAAGCCCGAAATTACTTTTATCTCAAAGTAACTTAAATGGGTTTTGGATTACCGTGCTGGGTTTGATTCACACCCGCCCGGCGGCCGGCTGTCCCCGCCCCCCCCCCGCCCCCACCCGGGCCCCGTGCTCGGGCTCGCCCACCCGCGGGCCGGACGGGCGCGGTCGGATCCCGGTCTCGGGGCCCCGCCTACGACGACGACACACCGGGGCGGTCGGGACGACGAGTGGCGCCTGCGCTTGCGCAGGCACAAGGAGGCACAAGAACGGGCACAGAGATGGAGGGAGCTGCTGCAACAGCAGCAAGCGCGCGCGCGCGCGAGAGAGAGAGAGAGAGAGAGAGAGAGAGAGAGAGGACATTGCCGGGACAAAAGGCTTTCCTTTCTTCTCTTGTGAGCACCATGTAGGCAACGACATCGTCATAAGTGTGCGTGTTTTTTTTGGGCGTTCCTGCATGGGTTCGGGTTCGGACATGTAACTACTAGTACTAGTTTTTTTCTTTTTTTGGTTTGCTTTCGTCTTCTTTGCATTTAGTTTCTTTGGCGTCCTCGTTTCGAACGCTGTCTGCAGTTCTTTTCTTTTTTTGTTTGTTGTTGTCTTGTCGCCTTCTTTTTCTTCTTCGGAAAGTGTTTTTTTTTTTTTTTGGAGCTTTTTTTTCCTCGCGTCCTTCCTACTACGGTAGCGATTCCCTGAGGTCGTAATTATCACTACATGCACCTGCTTCTTGTTTCTGGTCGCACTTGGAAATAAGCCCAGCCTCCCTCCCTCCCTACCTCCCTCACGTGCGGGCGCGATTATGGAGGAGTTTCCTGTGAAGCAGATCGATGAGGAGGACGAGGAGCAGGTGTGGGATTCTGTAGCCCTGTTTGTCTCAAGATGTCTTTTTCATCTTTTTTGTCTATGTAGTTCCCCTGCTTGTGTGCCCTCTTGTGTGAAACCGTGATAGGGGGAACTGCTGCTGCTTGCAAAGGGAATTTGGTGTTCATATGCCTTCTTGAGCAGCTTGGCCATTCAAGCTCAAGCATAGTTTTTTGTGTACTAGAATGCTTGTAGCATTTGAGCACATTCCAGGTTTTATGGACCCTTGGATGAGGGCGGGAAACTTGAGGGTTCACTTGGGGTTGAAAAACCAACAATGCTGGTCAAGAGAATGGTAGATGTGATGGAAGATTTCTTTCATTCATGGAAGTTGTTTTGTGCGATATTATGCTTGACAATAGCTTTTAAAATATAAATGAAACTTGGTCTTTATGTTACTTTTATTATCTTGACTTATTTCTATGGTTTTATGTGGCTCTTCTTTTGTTGTGACTTTTACATAGAAATTATTTTTTGGACTTCACGAAAAAGTATTGAACCTTGTTTTTACTGTTGTAAAGACTTGGTTGATATAATTGTTTTTTGTATTTTAAGGATCATTTGTCAAGCATAATGTTGCATAAGACAACTACTATGATGAAAGAAATCTTCCCATGACATAAGTTGTCCTCTTGATGAGACAAGTTGACATACTAACAAGATATGCTAGTCTTTACACAATAGAATAATGGTAGCATTTTCATATGATCATGATTTTTTAGCCCAAAGTGGCTTTAGGCTCCCCACCTTTCTCCACAAGGCCTTAAAACCAAGAATGCCCTCAAATGTTACCCTTATGCTATAGTTAATCATGAACTTGCAGATTTCTTAACTCTTGTGAATGTTTTTTTTTTTCCCTGCGCAAGGAGGTCGAGAGTGTTATTGGTTTAGCTGACTTGCATTGATATGTGATATGTTGCTAAAACTCATTTGGCCCTTATGAAACGATTAGATGCATCTTGACATTCCACACCTTACATTTCTCCCTTGCACAGTCTATTACACTCATGGTTGGACATGATTCCAATATCTATGACCTAGCAAGTAGAGATTTTCCTTTCATGAGTGTAGTAGTAAGTGGGGTTAGTGGTTAGCAATACTAAAAAATATGTGTGAGTTCATTCTAGCTCCTATATCTCTTGGTTTTTATTACTTTGGGTTTCCTCGAGCATCAACTAACCTCTTTTGTACTGGTTTGTGTCTTGGAAACAAAACTTGCAGGCTATTGGAAGTAGGGAAGAAAGTCTGAAACATCATCTTTGCCCCCTCTCCCTCTCCCTAGCAATGTTTGCAACGATTGAAAGGTCTAACTATAAGTTTTTATTTTGTAGGGAGAGTTGGAGGAAGTTTTGGATATTGCACATGAGCATATGTTCTCATGTACAACTCCAGGGGTGGTAACGGCTGTAACAAGGGAGCAAGCAGTTGTGGTTGAACACATGACTATTACAACAGTTGATTGCAATCATACTGGTATGTATATGTCCAAGC
>Ga0209208_10011322_pt1 | contig 11428 bp, 8 predicted proteins | sample S1TSphfallax_3_FD_187694 | JGI IMG/M metagenome (GOLD analysis project Ga0209208, IMG submission 187694) | Host-associated microbial communities from peat moss isolated from Minnesota, USA - S1T2_Fd - Sphagnum fallax MG (SPAdes) (version 2) | ecosystem: Host-associated > Plants > Peat moss >...
CTGGTTGAAACTGGGATCAGCATGGATTCAGAGCTCAGCATCTAATGATCACCTGCAGTGATCTCCCTTGCATCAGCAGTGAAATTACCGGTGGCTTCAGCTTGTTCTCTACATTTGTGCAGTTGCCTAAGCCCACTCTGCAGCTGCTCCCTATGAATCTACTTGCAGCTTCAGCTTGATTTCTTCTACCTGCATCTTCCCTTCTAGCAGCTTCCAGCCTGTTAGCCACTTCCACAGCTTTACTCTCTGTCAGGACAATCCCAGTTTTATCCTTCCCATGTTGGGTTGCCAAATCTCCAGAGTATTTTTCTGCAGCTCCCAAAATGCTAGGTCAAATCTTCAGCCTTACACACTGCTAGGGAGTGCAGGAGCTTAATCTTTTCTCCAGTTCCATTCCAAAACATCAGCTTCTTCTTTTTTTGCAGCTTCCAATTGCTTAAGCCAATATACAGCATTGCCACTACTAGTCAGATTACTGGCTGCAGAGGTTCGATTCTTAGCATCTTCCAATTGCTGAGCCCAAATCACAACATCTGTTATATAGTCTTTGCTAACTTAGCAGCAGTGTCAGCTTCCTTTCTAGCATATCCTCTAGTTGCTGGGACCCAACTCCTCAATTTGCTTGGCAAGCTGCTCTATTAGTCAGCTAGCAGCAGCAAATCTGCTGATGCTCTTATTCAGCATTCAAAAATATCTCTAAGCATCTTTCAATGCCTCTCCTCCCAAGTCACTGGTCCGTCAAAACTACCCATCATGTATGGATCCCATTCTCCCCAACTTTCTTCCTCCATTGTGCGGCAAAATGGCGTTGTCTTTTTGCTTCTGTAGCTCCAGCATTTTGCCAGATCTGTCATGCCAACCCAAAAAAATACAAAGATTGCAGAAGCATTACAATCTTTCAAGGACCTTACAGTTGAAATTGCTGCTCTGAGACTACTGAGGAACTCTTCAATCCTCTAACTGTGATATATAAAGATTGTTGTTGTATAGCATACTTTTGAAGCATTATTAAGCTTGTGAACTGACAAAAAAGAGATCCAAAACATGGTCAGAAAAAATCCAAAGTTTCTCATCAAAATATATTGTGTGAAAACCTACTAAGGGAATGCAAATCGATTTTGTAAGTGAAGCTTTTATGCTAAGAGATGTACCCACTCAAGCGAAAAGCTCTGGCAGTGCACCTGTTGAAGATATTCTGCCTCCTGCTTTTAAGGCATGAAGTGGAGATCTTAGAGTGGAGGGTTAAACTTCAGGAGCAACCCATCACTCTTCTGCTACCTTTTGAGCTTGCTCCAGGCAGGAGACCTGCAGAAACCCATCACTCTTCTGCTGCCATTTGAGCTTGCTCCGGGAGAGAGACGTATGCATAACCCAACAAAAACTACAGAAACCCATCACTCTTCTGCTGCCTTTTGAGCTTTCTCCAAGAGTCTCTTGTTGGTGTGGCGCTACTGAGTGAGGAGTTTTGCTTTTGGTATGATGAAGAAGAAGGTGCTGCTGCTGCTGTCGTTGCTGCTGCCATGGCTACTCGCCCCGGCCATGTTCGCCCTCGCTGTGGCAGCAGTTCGTGCTTGGAACACCGATTCCCTCATCACGGCTCTTGTGTTTGTGGGTACGCTCGCTCCTTCTTCGCTTACTTTCAATGGAGTTTTCTTGTCAACGTGCTGGTCTTTCTCTCCGAGGCGGAATCTGAAACCGATCTTTTGTGTCCTGATTGCTCCGTTGTTGTTATCTTTGTGCAGTTCTGCCTTTGGCTGCTTGGATCGCAGCTCAACGAAGCTGCTGCAAGGATGCGATTCAGGAGCCTGTGTTTGCTCCATCTTTCGTTGCTGCAATTATTGCCACGACTTGCGGGACTTACGTCGCCATTTTGCGTCCTGGTAGTCACAACAAACTGTTGCTCCTCCTTCTCCAAGCAGCTGCAGATCAACAGCAGTTTAGGAAACTACAATTTTGTAACATTTTGGCAGTAAAATACATCTCTTTCTTTGATTGTCATGCATGTATGCTTGCTGAGAACAGCAAGAAACTCCAAAAAGAAAGAAAACCTTAGCTGGATCGGAGGAAGAAGCTTTGCTTGCAATTCTCTCTCTCCATGCCATGTTTAGACAGAAGAATGAGATCGTATGTGCTCTGTCTCCATTGCAACAGTTTGTGAGGAAGAAGAAGAAGGACTCTGACATCCAATGTTTTGTTGCTTGCCTGCTTGATCATCATCATCATCAGCCATCAGTGCAGGATTGGAAGTGGCTTTCGGTTCTGCAGCTGTTACTTTGATTCTTACATTCTGGAGGTCAGCAAATCTCTTGAATGTGCAATTGGCATCTACAGTTATGAATTGAAAGACAGAGAGATACAGACACAGACACAGAGAGAAATCCAAAAGGGATTTGAATGTGGTCTCATTGAACATTGCTCTGCTCTGATGTGAAGCTCTGTCTGTTTCTTGGAGCATTTTCAGAGATCAGAGACATCATGGCAATTTCTAAAAATTTGCTTTTCAAAAATGTTGCTGCAGCAACAGACACAGATCTGAAAGCATCTTCTTCTTCATTGCTATAGCATCTGTTCTTGGAGCTTTTTCAGAGATCAGAGAGATCATGGCAATTTCTAAGAATGTGTTTTTCAAAGATGTTGCTGCTGCAACAGACACAGATCTGAATGAATCTTCTTCTTCTTCTTCAGTGCTATAACTAACTCTGTGTGTTGTTGCAAATGAAGGATGATAGTGAGTGATCCTGGCCAACTCCAGGTCACACATTCAAAGCTGAAGCAAGCACAGATTGGGGATCCAGATTGGGGTACCAAGTCCTCCTCCTACATAACCAGCAGTGGACATGTGACTGTGGCAAGGACCATTCCGTGTCAAACAGGCAAGTGGTTCCTTTGTGAGCAAACTTTCCATTTGTCACACAAAATGATTGGTTTTCTTCTGTGCAAGAATTTGGAACATTCTAGTGTTGATTATCTCTGAAAGAAATTGGATGACAACAGCTCTCTTGTGTCATGTATGTGCTCTGTTGTTTTCAGCTTTAGAGCAAGAGAATTGAGAAGAGCTTTTTGCATCTGTAGACGCTCTCTCTCCTAGTAGGTGTGGTAATGTTTTTGTTTGGGAGGAGTCATTGTGTTTGGCGGCTGTTTCTTGAACTCAAGTAGGAGCTTAACAGGGTTCAGGGATGTGGAGATCAGTGATGGGGGGTGTCTACCAACGAGCATTCAACCTCAGTTTCCAGACAGGGACAATGAAGGATTCCACAACAATGATAGCAGCATTGGGGATGAAACATTGCCAGTATGTCACCCCCCCTGATCTTAATCTGAATGCCATTCTTCAAGAAGTTCATAGTGATGATCTTGACACTTCTGCAATGAACAATTTGGGTTAGTTTTTGGGAGGTGAAAACAGAAACCTGGATTGCTTTCTTGGTTTGGATTGAAAAAAGGTTCTGTGGTGTTGATGTTCTACCCTCTCTCATCAATGTGTTAATGCTTGTCTTGAGGTTGAAGAGCTTAGTGTACTCCAGCTTTTGCTTCAATTTTGTTGAATTTCTGTCTTGCGATGTGAGCATGTATGCAATGCTTTGATTTGAAATGGCACTTTTGTTGTATGTGCAGCCTCAACGGTCACAGTTTTGTAGGCAGTGCAATGCATGGATTGACCACTTTGATCATCACTGCCCTGCAGTAATGAACTGTGTGGGTAAGATCCACATGAATTCTCTAGCTCAAAGCAGGCCTCTCAGAGGATGGGGCAAATCCAGTGCTTTTGGTTTCTGTCTAAAAGTTTTCTTGGGTGCTGGAAAAGAGCTAGAATGATGGTCAGTCAACCAGCAGCTGCTATCTCTTAGTTCAGTCTTTTTGGCCTTCCCATTCTTCTTGTAGCTGCCACTTTGTCCTTCAAAACAAACATTTGTGTCCATTGAAGTCTGGAGAGGTCTAGCACTGATATCAGGACCTGGGGAAGTTGCAGTCTATCTGCCAAATATGAGCAACCTGAAAAGACCTTTCCTGTGTGGATGCTAACTGAATTGAGGGTGCTTTTGGGTTAAGCCAGGACGTAAGAACCATGTTCTCTTTCTGGGCATGCTGCTAGCATTCATTGTTGCTGAATTTCTTTTTGTACGGTGCTGCTACATTTGTAAGTTTCATCTCCCTTGATTGTTGTGTGACCCAGTCATATGGTATGCTAGGGAGACTTCTGTGATCAGCTTGCTACTACATTCTTGCAAGTTCCAATAGCTCTTCAAGTAATTTTGAACTCTAATGTAACCTTGCCAAGTAGTTTTGAGCTTCTTTTCCTATAAGTTGTCATTTAGTGGTGGCCATCTCTTCTGTGAGATATTTTTACTTGTGATGGATGGTTGTTGACCCTGGGCACATTCTGCAGATCTGGCTGCAGAAAAACTATTCTCCCTTCCAGACTATACTATACCAATTATTGGTGAGTTTCAGGAGCAGGTGTGCTAGATTGGTTCAGCTACTCTTGCGAAAGAGAAAGGGACAGAGCATGCTTATTTGCAGAATTTTGCTTGTTGCATTATCAAGCACAATTCCAGTGAAAACAATATTGGCATGATTGAAGAGAGTGTAAAGTTGACAAAACATAATTATTATGCCTCATCGCTAATAGCAGAAGAGGAGTATTATGATGTGTTTATGGATTATGCAATGTGTGGATTAAAATAGCACTTTGCAACTGAATCTACGTCTCTCTGGAGCAGGTCTCCAAGAGCTGGACCAGGCCTGGCATGTTGCCTGCCAGGTAAAGGAAACACATTTGTCACAACTGGTTGGAATGTTTTTTGAAATCTTAGATGCATAAACTCAAACCATGCTTTTCACTGGAGCTCTGCACTGGAATTAAAGGAATTACATCTCACAAGAGTGAATCATGGACCCTGACTCTTATACTGTGAGCATTGCTAGCTTTTTTCATAAAAAGTATGCTCAAATGCCAGGTTAAACGTCCAAATTTCTTGGCCAAAAGCCACTGCTAGTTCACCAAGAAGGCGAAACTTTTGTGAAGAAATTGGCTCAGAGAGGTATTGTATTTTACAGTCAGATGTGCTCAAGGGGACAAGATGGTGTCTGTAGCAGGTGTTTGGCCAAGAACCTTGGGTGGCAAGCACAATGACTTTTGCTGGTTTACAAGTGTTTTGGCAGGTATGAATCTCATTGAGATTGGCTGGAAAAAGACCCAAAAAAAAGTATCAAGCAATAAATGTATGCATTGATATCTGGTTGATGCCCTGAGGGATAGCAGAGAAAAATGTGCAGTTGATTTCAGGCTGAAACATGTGAAATGGAGAGCCAATGAATCTGGCAGTATTGTAGCAGACATTCTTAGAGAAACTGAGAACCATTGTTTTGTGAATGTAGACCTTAGCCTCACATCCATGGACTTTATCCCAAGACCCTAAGACTGGAATTAATTTTCACCTGTTCATGCAGATTCTGTTGCTGGTTTTTCACATTTATTGTGCAGCTATCAATCTCACCACGAATGAGTGGGTAAGTTGATTCCTTGGAGGCTTCCAGTTGTGTGAGCTTATTGATACTTCATCCTTCAGACCCTGCATGAGGAAGACATGACACTGCAGGTGTGGATATGCAATGAGTGTGGCATTTCACAAGCTCAAGCAGAAGATATGGAAGATACAGAGGATGGCATTCTGGTCCTGCCTAGCATCCAAGTCTTTTATGTTGTGTTTACCAAGGCATATTGAAGCTGTTTCTTGATTGGAAGGCTGAAGAATGCTTGTGCACTGAGTTGGTTTGCAGATCAAGTGGGAGAAGTATTCTGCCCTATACATTGAGATTCCTCCAAAACCCAGTGAGTCTACCAACCCCTTGAAGAGACAAACCAGAGGAAAATGTTGACTGTGGTCATATTGGCTATGTTGATAATCAATGACAGCACTGACAGAGCTTAAGGAAGGGTTCAGTGTTCCTTGTATTATACTCTTGTATAGTCTGCTTGGTTGTGCTCAAATGGTTCACCAATAAGACCTGTCCAAAACCAATCGGAATGCACGTTGCTGCCCTCTCATTGCCTACCCTGAATGCTGCTTGGTGGTTTGTATGTACATCTTGCTTGGATCCTGAACTGACAAAGGACAGCATCACCATGTTTCAGGTCGACCATTAGGAGGAAAGAAGTTTGTGAACCCTTATGACCAAGGCATCACATGGAACCTTCTTCAATTTTTTCGATCACGTGTTTAGTCAAGCTTTCTTCTGTGTTTGGACAAGCTTGTAGTATGAGGATCTCCTGCAATCTCAAAACCTTTTCAGTTCATTCATTGGAATCACGGAGTACTATTTGGAATGAAAATCAAGAGGGTCCCTGTCATTGCTTGGGGTGCAATCATGTTCACTCCTACAAGTTCAAGTCCTCACACATTTGTACAATTGGTACTATCACACTCCTTGTATGTTAACATCTCAGTGCTTATTTTTCTTACCAGTCAAGATTTACTGTAGATTCTGACAATAATTCTGAGTACAACTCATTGAAACTTGCACTGACCAATTCAGGAATCAGGTTTGCAATTCAACATAAGTTATATCCGATAGTTGCAGTTGTCTCATGTGTCACTGGTGCTTGTGCAAGCCTGCCATAACATGATATGCAAACACAGGAATTTGTATGGAAGCCTGGTCCATTAACTCTGCAGCAACCCTTGACCACACTGGACTAAAGCATCAGTCCATATATTCCTGTGCCATTCTCCTGTGAAATGAGCAACATGCCCATGTTTCCATAACCTGCACCATGGAATGAGTTGTAGATCTTAAGAATGTGTCTTGTTCCCTAAAATTCTGTAGCTTGTTTCATTTTTTATCCTTACTGTATCCTACAAGTGGGACATTCATCATCCATTTCACGGGAAGGCCTGAAAAGTGCAACTACATCCCAGAAGAACTGAGAGTAAGCAGCTTGTGTGTTGTATTTTTCGGAAGAGAGGATGGTTTGTACATATGGCTGGAGAAGAACACGGGAATCATCAATACCTGGAGATGGAACTCACAACATGGCACGGTGAGTGCCTGCTGCCCACATCCTTCGCCTTTGATCTGTACATTCTATAGTGCCATGGTTTTTCTGTTCTGTCATGTACCATTTGCTGAATACAACCACTGTGTTGTGTAGAATGTCAATGAGACCATCAACTTCACACAACTGCTTGGCAGTAAATAGCTGCTTCCATCACTCCTGACTGACTTTACCCCAGGTTCCTAATAACAATTTTGATCCTTGATTTCACACCTGTCTATCAAAATCAGTTTTCCACTCACAAGTTGGAACCTTGCTGGCAGTGCAGGTGAAGGTGCACTGGAGTTATTATGGTAGCAATGATGATAAGAATGAGGGCTTGAGCATTCCAAAGAATGGCCATCATCTCTGAAACACAAAGCTCTCCATCAAGTAATGTTTCAAATACTACCGGAGATATTACCAAACTGCTTCACTCTGGTAAACTGTACACTATTCTGTCCTCTTTCAATTTGCTGAACTTCATAGTGGGTTGTATGTTTATATCTACATTTCCTAATTGTGGCCAACCTAAAAGGAAGGAATCCAATGGCAACCCTCTTACTATTGAACACTGTTGTACACACCCACCAAGTCTACATATCCAGAAATTTAGATCTGTCAGTTAAGCTTAGACATCACAGGGTTCATTGGTCCTCTCTTTCCCAAGGGGTCTCAATCTCTGATCTCCAAAGAGATTGCTCTTATGTTCATGAGGTTGCAGCCTAATATATGTGCGAAGCCTGTATCAACACCTGAATCCATTTCTCCAATCCTAAGATGTGTTTTCAGCCACTTTTCACTACAGGCAAACCTCGGTGGAGAATGAGAACAATGGGTGGTTGTTTCTTCACACCTGAATTCCTCAAACAAATCTTTAGTGCCATGAATCAGTAAAATTCCTGATAATGGTGTTTCCTATAGCCCCCTTGCTGCACTGACAATTCCACAAAAAACTTGCTCTTCTTGAAACACTCATGCCTACCACCGAGAACTGTGATCACAGCCTCTTGGATTCAGTTCAACACTGGAAGAAACTACCACTACTAGATCTATCTATAGAGCATGCTGCCTTGTTACTGTCAGCACTATTTGCAAACAGCAGCTTGATAAATAGCAAGGGCACAGATCATCCCTGCAAGGTGAATAAATTGAAGGCCTCTGCTGGAAAGACAATTGGGATATTTGTTTCCAAAGAGATCTAAAGTATAGTGCATCCACATGTACTAGTTTTGGAAGGATCGGAGGGTGGTTGTAGGTAAAGAAATGCCAGAATTTTTCAAAAATTTTAAAGAATAGGATGCTTATGAATCTGAAAGGTCCTGTTGACAATCGATTGGGATCTTACATGGGGTTGCTGGGATTTTTCAAAGTTTTAAAGAACATATTGGAAACAGGATGCTTATGAATTTGAAAGTTCCTGTTGATGGTTGACTGGGATCTTACATGGGTTGTAAGATCCCATGTGGAGCTTACGAAGAATGTGCCCCTAGGGTGCATTCTGCCAGATGGTTTGTCCCTAAAGCTCAGCTGTGATTTGAAAGTTCGTTCCCTAGGGAGCAGCCATGTCTCACCAGGAGGCAGGCTGTGCCCTGGAGGCGCATTCTCTTGCACATAAAGGACTAATGGAATTGAAGGCAAATATCAGTACATGGGTCCAAATGTAAAACATAGAAACCTGCCCAATCTTCTCTAGTGTATCCAAAAGGCCCTTGCATATGTAGACCATCCTACCTACCTACCTACCTACTATGTATGTAGAGCACGGTGGGCTGTATTTCGGGCTGGCCAGAGTGAACCAACAGCCACCAGTGCACCATGAGGGATGGTGGATGGATGATGGGTCCTTAACATTACATATGCCCATAGTTGTTAATGCAGAGCAGTACAAGAGTACCGTGTTGCAATTTTTTTTTTGCTGTCTGCCCTATTTTCTTCCACCTTGGCATTTCTAGACATGTTTTGGGTCCATGTCATACATGTTTTGGGCATGTTATGGGTACTAAGGTGGTATGTAACATCATGTTACAGGACCCTTGGCACATGCTATCTGGCATGTTATGTGCCCCTTGGTTCTCGCAACATGGGAGGTTATGTGTAGGGTAATGCCCAAGGGTGGAAGGGGGTGTTGTTGAAATAACAAAAGTACTTTTTCATTGGGTTCCAGTTCCCTAGGTAACTAGGGTGGTTACCTCAGTTTCTGCTTTTAGTAGTTTCTGACCCATCAACCTAGACCCATTATCCCTTTTCCTATGTACAAAAACCATCAACATGCATCTCATTACCTAATAACTACCTATCATTCACCTATTTCCAATTGATGTGAAATTTCAATTCAATTGGAGCTCATATTAGTGTCACAAGTGTGCATTGGTTTTTCATATACCAATCGATAAGAGTAATTATGTTTCACAAACATATATATACATCACATATAATTGTATAATTTTCATTTACATTGATGTATATATAAGCGTATAATATTAGATGTGTAAGGCAATTTCATTTCATGTAATCTAGATAAGTGTAAATGTAAAACACACCATAAAAACACATAAACTTGCCATAGCCTTACACATGAAATCAAAATAAGAATCATGGATTTTTCTTTCACATCCATCATTGTAAAATATACCATTTGTAAAATTGAAATCAAACTCTCATAAATGTTGTGGAAAAAGAGTCCACAAATAGATAGAATGTACATATGCAAAAGGTATTATCATTCATTCCCCCATAAGAATTGAAGTTACAACAAAATGGAAATGTTGTACCTTTCATTGCCATGAAAAATATAGTTTCTAAGAATGAGGTATGGCAATTCCTACTATCGTTGAACTTTATGGTTTATAAAAATATGAAGGTATTACACCTCCCACTATCATTGATGATTATAAATTTCAAAACAATAGGGGTGTTGCTATGCATCATCACAACAAAAGCATGTGTGAAATGACGTGAGTTGGAATTCAATTAAAACAAGTTGCTAACAAATCTTGCATCAATGCTAAGAGTAACAAGATGATCATAACACCACCACCTACACTTGCAAAAAAGATAAATGAAAAGGATTAACATGGGGGAGTTCACCTTGAACAATATAAGGATCACAATGAAAAGAAGTTGCAAAACAAGCACAAGAAAGGGGAGAATGAAATGACAAAACATGAAAGAGCTCACTTCAAACAAGTGTTGTAAAAGCTTGCAATAACACTAATAAGTGCATTTGTAAAAATCATACACAAAGGGGGAGCTCACAACACCTATCACAATGAAAGGGATTTTACAAGATATCATTTGTTGTGCACTCCTATGTTGATGCTTACAACCTTTGGTATCAACACACGTAAACCAAACAACATAATGCTTACCATCCAAACAAAAAAAAATGAAAAAATAAGGTCACATGCAATTGCGTAGGAATCCATGCTCAAAACGCAAGATAGAGATCAAATCACAAAAATCATGTGCAAATGAAACAATTGCAAAACAAACAAAACACATTGTATTTGGAATTTCAAATCACCAAACTTGATATTATATCCCAAACACAAAACATTTGAAATCATATTCACATTGAAATTAATTCATAAATAACTTACCCTAATTTACTTATAATAACTAAGAGGTAAACACATAACTAAAATAAGATTCCTAACACAATTTTCCATATTTACCTTCCTTTTTTCTCTTATGTAGCTCCCTCTTCTACCTTCTTGGCTATCTTGCCCATTTATTCTTGTTTTTCCTTCTTTCTTTGCTAAACTAGCTCTTTTTCCATAGTTGTCATCTTCAATCCTATGAAAAAAAACAAATAAATAAATAAAAATGCAACATGCATATGTAACTTGAATATTGTATGGCATCTTTGCTATTGTATATACATGTTCACAATGACAAAAATACTCAAAAATTCAATAACTACTCCAAACATTATGAAATCATCCAAGTGCACCCTTATTCATCCAAGGCTTTCCAATGCCACCAATAGAAAACATGGGAAGGTCTCTTGATTTGGGAAGACCTCACATGCCAAAACAAATTAAACAAAACAAACAAGCAACCTTTCTTAAAAGGTTATGCTTGTCTTCTTCTTTTTTTGTGTAAAAGACTTGTACTTAAACATGGTGAACAACAAGGGATAGTGCCTCCAGTTCAAGTTTCAATTCTATTATTTTAAATGGTCAATTACCTAGTCCGATTCTAATGACAATTCCCTTGATGGCTTGCTTTTGGAGCAACTGCTTTACATTGTGACAATAGCAAAGTGCAAAGTAGACGATACGCCTGGTGGTGACCCCACTTGTGGAGTCACTAATTTGGCTTGATGGGGGAAGAAGCATTGAGTGTGTGTCCTTCCATCCCTCACAAACAAGGCAATGCCTAAAACAC
>Ga0209208_10011323_pt1 | contig 11427 bp, 15 predicted proteins | sample S1TSphfallax_3_FD_187694 | JGI IMG/M metagenome (GOLD analysis project Ga0209208, IMG submission 187694) | Host-associated microbial communities from peat moss isolated from Minnesota, USA - S1T2_Fd - Sphagnum fallax MG (SPAdes) (version 2) | ecosystem: Host-associated > Plants > Peat moss >...
GAGAACCAATATGCCACTAAGTTTAGGTTGCAAATGATTGTTGAATGTGGAGTCCTTCTCAACACAAGGGCCCTAGTTGGTTGGTTTTGGGAGCTTTTACTAATAGTGGTCTATGTGGAGCAAGGGGCTAAAACAAACAATACATTCTTAAAGTGATTTAGACCAATGTTGGGCAGTTCACACTGTTTTTTTTAACCTTAATAAGTTTTAAGTCAATTCTCAAAATGAAAACCTATGGGTATCACCAATAGTGATACCCACTATGAGAACCTGATTGATGGTTTTCATTCGGTGAGAATTGGCTCAATGAGAACCTTAAAGGGTATGAAAACTTGAAAAAAGTATGAGAACTTGAAAAATATAAAAAAATCAATGTCAATTTTCAGTTTGGCTTTTAGGTTTAGGCTTTAGCCTAAGTAGGTGTTTAGGTTTAGGCTATAGGTGAAATGTTTTTAATTTTTTTAAAATGACAATAGTTTTTTTAAAATAATTGAGTTGTTAGAACTATCTTCGAGAATAACCAATTCAAAAATTTCTCAGAACCAACTCAACTGAAAACCAGCTGGATTTTATTTTTTCCAAGTTCTGAAACCATGAATGGTTTTCTAAGCTTGATTTTTTTTTTAAAAATTTGAGAACCTGACAGGTTGTTTAAAACAGTCCTAAGAACCCGAACCAACAGTTTTCACCCAAAAATAAGTGAGAATTGCCCAACACTAGTTTAGACCAATGTTGGGCAGGTACCCACTTTGGAGGGTAAGAATTGCAAGTTCTGTTTATAGATAAGTAAGAACCGACCCAAAACTTGGGCTGATTTTGGGAACTGGAAGAGGAACCATAACCTTATTTAATTTCTTAAAGAACCAGAACTAGAAACAAGATTTTTGAAAAAAAAATAGTGTTTGTGAAAGAAGTGACTAGAAATGGTAGTCAACTGGTGGTTTTGGTTAGGGTTCCTAACTACTGTACAGTAATTGTGTTTGATTTTCAAATCCAAAACTAGAACTGGAACTTATCTTTTTGGGAAGAATTGGACTCCAAACTTGACTCCCAGTTCCATTTTATGTGAAGAACTGGAACCAAGATAGTTCTAATTTATATCTTAGAACCGAATCTCTCAGAGGTTCCTAGTCAAAGTAAAGAACCACCTAACACTAGTTTAGAATAGGGTTGTTTGGTTCTAAAATAAATAAAACCTTGGTGTATAGGTCCTACTAGATTCTAGTTTTGAATGTAACCTATGTCTAGGTTTCAGGTACTTTTCATTAGATGGAACCTAACCTCTAGTGTTGTTTTAAAGTGGGTTCTTCAAATTTTCAAAATTTCAGATTTAGAGTTTTCCAAATGTATTTCAATCAGTGAATTTTTTTGGGGTGAAAAATCACCAATTGACGACACAGTTTTCTGAAAATGGATTATTCTGTCACAAATTCTCTGTTTTTGAGAAAAAAAAATTCGTCAAAAAGTGACAGAAAACAGGTTTTTTTGAGGATGGTGTCGTCACATATAAGCTTACTATGGTACTATTGCCAATCGTGGGATTAGAGTGAAGAAAAATGTGTTAATAATAACATTATATTTTAAGCATTATTACAAAATGGGTGCAGTTCATCAGTCCCCATTCACTAGATCAATGGATTCACTACTTTTTAATTGATGCATCCCCCAAACTTTTCATAAGAGTCAAATGCGAGAGTTAAATGCGAGTTCAACGATGTACAAAAACTGATGTGAATGTTTTTTGCATACAAATGACTATTTCGAATATCTATTGGGTGACCTAGGTTATACAGATGAAGAGATGTTTGTGATGCGCAACTTGGGAGACATGAACTTGCCCCTAGCCATGACTTAATGTAGTGCATGCATATCATAAAATGGGGCTACAGTTTTCAGAGTTTCTTGAAATAGATTCGCCAGTTAAGTCAAAATCTGCCTAGGGATGCTCGCCACCCTGGCTACATCAGGAAATTGAAAAAACAAAACACTGATTTCAACACGATTTGTAAAAATCAAGTCCAGTTCCCCCAACAGCAAATATGTGCATATAGTTGTTATCGCAGGGCAGTACAAAAAGTACTGCCTGCTTCTTCTTTTTTCCTTAACTGGCCTTTTGCCCATCCAAGACCAGACACATCTTGGGTGCTGCCCCTACAAACTTTGGCTCCTGTAGTGCATGTTTTGAGCTTCTAATGGACACCTAGTGCTCATTCCAAGCCTCAAATGTGCAAAATGATGGGCCCAAAGTCTGTCTAGTCATCATCCACTTTTTTTGAGAAAAAAGATGAATTGGGCCAAGGGCAGATGAGGAAAAAAAAGAAGCTGCATCATGGGGGTGAAGTTCCACTGTTCCACCTAGTCTACACACAACCTAAGATCATAGATTGTGTAGAACCAAAGTTGCAATGTGGCTAAAAGTTCAAACCAATATTTGATTTAGTGTTAAGAGATCATATGCAAATAAGGATGGCAACAATTCTTTTTGTTGGGGTTCTAGCTCCAATAGGAGCCCTTAGCACATCCGGTTCAAGGTCTCATAGTCTCGCCTTGGAGAAATTTAATGCAGATCTCATAATGCAGAATCCAGATAGAGTTTTTGAGCACTACACCAATGTTCAGGAGTTTTAAGCTACTGGCATTGGAGAAGCTAGAGGTGCAAATTACAAAATCAGAGCTGCTTTTGACCCGATACGTTTAATGTGAATGCAAATTTAAGAAAGACTCAAAATCTTAGTTTTTCCATACACATCAATAATGAGACCTGTATTATTTTTTTTGGAATTTTTGCTTGTAGCCAAAGTGGCTATCATCCACAGGAAGATGGAGAAAACCTGTCTTAACCTCATTAAGAAGATTTAGCCAAACTTGGTAAGGTATCAATACCCAAGTTGATAACCAAGCGTTTTCTCAATAACCAGCCAGCACAATAGAGACTTTGCATCAGTTCAGGGTCTTCCTCTATTGTACCCAGATGTGTTCTAGATGGTATTATCCTTTCCAGAATGGTAAGTATTCCAGAATCTTTTAATACTAGACCCAAAGGGTAAAGAAAAGTGACATTTGTGCACCGGATTGAACCACAAGCTAAATTTCGGCCTTGCTTGAACATCTATGCATTGCAAGAACAATGCATGAGTTATGCGTTGGCCGACACAAAATTATTTGGCAATCAACCCAAGTCCAGCATTTAGCATAAGTGATCTCAAGTCCTTGAGGAACAATTTGCCATTTCATGCTCATTGCAAACATCAGACAAAACTGTCATAGCTGGCTGCAGACTATGGTTATGAAGTTGGTCACTATGTAGTTGCAGAGCACTGTCTGCTTCATGACCATCCACTGAGATGAGACAGTAACTAAGAAATTAGCTGATCATATCACTCCACGATACTCTCCGCATGCCATACCCCACCTTACAAGGTTAACAAGCAGATTTCAGACAATAGACTGAAGCAGAAGCAAACATGCAATAGTGATGTTACCAGCAAAAGCAGAGCCTAAGGTTCCTTATTAAACAAAAGCCCAAGCACTTACTAAGATGCCCAGCATAATAATCAAGAGATTCTTTGCAGGAATCTGACTATTTCAATCATATGTGCCCCTATCCTCTCCCCATCTTGATTCTCAACGAAATGTAGCCTGATTGCTTCTACCAGAGGTATTCTGGAGACAATCTAGGCAGGAAACTTCACCTTCTACTGCTGCTGCAGCCATCCATAAATCCTTCATACCTCTTGAACTCTACATGATCAATTCATCTCAGCCATGAAGGCTACTCTACAGGTCCTTACCAAACACTAGGTCATACCCCATCAAAGCATTAGAGTGACTGGATCCTCAATGTAGCTCTTGAATGCCCCCAGCCATTGTGCCCCAATTGCACCTGCCAATAATCCCCCCAAGACGTCCATCACCCTTGGATCAGTACAACATCATATGCATCAGTAAAAAGATAGTCACAAATAGTGTGCAGCTGGTATACACTGTCTGCTGCTTCTTGTCAATGATACACTTTTCTGTCTAAAGAGTCAACCTGTTCCCAAGGGCTGAGGATGTTATGTGTAGAACTAATCTATTGAGCTGTAAACCTTGCAATGTATATCCTCAACCATGAAAAGCATCCTTCACAAATTGATTCAGGTGAATGTTCCAAATAACAAAGAAGAGCAGAACACACAGTTAGTTGTTGAATTTCCTCCTGGCAAAAATTGGACCCACTGCCAAGAACCCAACTTCTACCCTTTGCTCTTTCTGGCAATCACCACTCTGAGGGAGGAAGAGAGGGAGGGAGGCAAGAGAGTGTATGTGTCTGTTTACTCATTAGATTGCTCTTGCCTTGGCCACATATCCAGTTCAATTTTGATTCACCAAACAGATAAAGAAACACAAAGAAAAGTTAGAGGAGAATGGGTTGGGGATGTGTATAATGAGACACTAACTGTAGGTTATACAACAAAGAGCCTTTCTTTGAAAATTGCTTTCCACACCCAGATAATGTGAACTTTTGAGCTGCTATGACAAGCACTAACAAGGTTGAAAGCTCACCATCTACGACCCTGTGATCACAGCTCAGTGTGACAGTCATGAATGTGCCAGGAAGAAACTCCCCTGCTCCATCTCCAGGAATCACCCGCTTCTCAGCTGTGCCCCCAAACAACCATGCCAGACATATCTATGAGATTGTAAAAATGTCCACAACACTTTGATGGTAACATGACAATGAGTGCAGTCATAACCTTATGAGAGTTGCTCAAAAAGTGTCAGACCATCATCTTCATCACAAATAGTGGTGACAAGCTGCCATGACTACCCACTGACAATCATGCAAGACAATATAAGTTCCGAAACCGAAGTCCAAGAAAACATCAGCAAGTGCCTCTCTCTTAGACAATTGGACTCAATAAGGAACTCATTGTACATAACCACCAAACAAATGGAAATGATAACTTGCACTGGAGAAAAGAGGCCTTACTGGTGCCAACAGCAAGTATACAGGCCTGAGGTGGATTGATGATGGCACAAAATTGCTTAATTCCAAATGGTCCTCCCAAGTTTGAGACTGTGAATGTGCCCCCCTGCAGGAAAAATAATAATTTTATGCATTGCCTTACTTGTCTGATGTGATGAAGCACACAAAATTATAAAGTGCAGAAGATGTCAGTCTAAGTCAAACTACAAAGTCAGTTTTTGCAACCAACCTCATAATCCTGAGGCTTCAAAGTGTTTGACCTTGCTTTGCCTGCCAATAGCTTCACATCTTCTGAGATAGTGGCCAACCCCTTTTTATCTGCATCCTGTCCAGATCAGAAACCATATCAAAAGTGCCCAATGGAATTGCAAGCTTGGCCAACTCCACAAAGTAAGAATGGCCCACAAAGGTGTCCCTAAAAAATTTGCAGACTGCTAGTAGTTCAATGCATTGTATGCATCCCTCTTTCTAAAAGAAGAACCATAGAGAAGGGATGGAGAGTTACTTTCACAACTGGGACCATCAAACCATGTTCAGTCTGTACTGCGACACTGACATTCACATTGTGATACCTGGCCATCAAACAAACAGTCAAATCACCAGCAATATCATAATGAATGCTCCCTTCAGATAAGTTCCATCAAGAAAGGGAAGGTATGGTCCCATGATATGTGCAATTAGGAAGGCATTCAAATGTGAAAGACGGAAAGATTTGAATGAAAATTCTCACAGGCTACAGCCAGGAGCCAAAAGTTCATGAGCATCACATGTTCGCCAAATGCAATATGCAATGCCAAAGAAAACAGCAGATGGAACTAGTCTAGAACTGTACTGGCGAATGAAGTCATCAGTCCAGGAGCTGTTGCATTCTGGTACTTTCCGCAGTGCTAGCGCTGCAGCCTGCACATCCTCACACACAACCTCAATAGGCTCTAAACAATCTCCAATGTAGTAGGATATCAAGGGCACACAAGCAGCAATTCTGCCATGCCAGTTGTCTTTGTTGGTCTGTAACTACAGATTCACTATGCAGGAAGGATAGTGAGTGCTAAGTAGATGTCACCTCTGTTTGGAAGGGTAGGGACCAAGATGCAGAAAGAATATACTGACCTTGATAACAAAATCATTCAACGAAATCTTCTTGGGAGGAGTGTCTTTGGTTTTTGAGGACTCTAACACTGCATTCAGCTCAGCCCTCAGCCTGCAGTCCAAAGAGGAGATCAAATCAACAAATGTAGCAATTTCCCTTCCTGCTCCTAACAAGGAAATATAGTTCTTCCATACTTTCAACTAGCAAAAAAAGAAAAAAAATGCCTACAGGTCAAACAATATGTCTAGATATTGCAGATGCAATGTGCTCAAAGGTCTGAACAATCACACATTGACAGTTAGACCCCCTTGAAATACTGGGTTTAGTGAGAGTACATACTTTAGAAGCTTGTCAACATGTGTGTCAAGACTTAAGTAGTAATGTGGTATTGTTTGCTTGGATAGAAGAAGGCGCTTAGCTGTGACCTGCATCAGCAAAACATCATCAAAAACACTCACTGGATTAGAAGCTGACACCTCCAAAATCCTGTGTGCTGACCAGTCCACTGGAGATACTCTGGCTGTACATCCTATTTCATGGGGATGACCATCACTTCATTCTTCACTTTGTCTAGATCAAGTGCCAACTGATGGCACCACAGCTAACGTGCAAAACCTCTAGTCACATCTTACTCATAGGCCTGCAGAGGACACATAAGTGATTATTTGCTTCTCTGTGCCAGTCTATCCACATGTACTATGAAGTACATACAACATGACTTCTTTTTTTTCTCCTAATCATGCTAACATTTCAAGAGCTTATACAGATTACTAGGCTCCTTTACTTGTCACAAAACCTCAATTTTCTTCCAGTTGGATTTTTCACAATTACTGACAATAAGAGGCTAACCCTTCTGATTTGAGTGTTGGGAATGTCACTGTAATCCACATCTGCAAGGGGTCCAGCTGCTGCTCCCCTTGCTGCTGGTTTCTGTCCTTCTGGAGCACTTGGTCCCTTTGAAGTAGGAGATCCTGAAGCTGGAGACACAAAGAGAATCAAACTTTAACAAACCAAACAGAAACCAACAAACTTTGTTGATGAACAGCTTCCCAAACCAAGTCCCTACGAATAACCTCTTTAGTTCCATGCATCAGATAGGAAGTACATACGAAGGAAGAGATCAAGATGGGCAGACTGTTCAGATGCAGACCTAAATACTCTTCAATATCAGCTTTGACAACACTTCCATCTGGGCCAGTTCCTTTGACACTTGACAATGACACCTGCATAAATTACCAGAATCTGTTAGCAACCAATCATCCTGCACATCATCCTTCATACATCCAAACTCTCCTGCCCAACTCTACACTACTTTTAGCCTGATTAGAATCCCATCAATTTGACTGTCTACCTTTATTTTCCTAATGCCTGCCATTTTTGTCTCTCTTTCATCTTCCTCATGCAAGAAAAACCTTGCAACTGTATCATACCATCAAAATTCCAATTATGCTATTCAATGTCTGAGACCATTCGAAGGTCTTGTGTCTCCCACAATGAAATGGAATGGAAGTCTTGATTCTAGATCAGAGGATCAAAACAAGATATATTTCACAAGTCTTGTCATAATTACAATCAGAATCAATCAGAATAAGAATGGTAATATGAACTGACAATATGGTAAGAGATTTAGATTAAACACCAAGAGACCAAAATAGCAAACTACATGACAAAGAAAAGAGAATGAACAAACAAAAAGAACATAAAATACACCTGAAAAGCAATGTATATGATAGGAACAGTCTCTTGCACATTTACTGACCAGCAACAGCAACACACACAATAGTGGCAACTAACTACTATAACATACCCACTGACTTCATCAGTTCATAGCAGTGGGCAGTGTCAAGCAGAGTATAATTAGTATGATAGAAATACCTTAACAAAAACCCTCACAAAGAGACAACAATAAGATATACAACTCTCCACAGGAAACAACAAACATCAGGCATTATTTCTTATCAACAATGGAGAAGGTTTTAAGAATGTTCTGCCATGAATTAATGCAGGGTGGACATTACAACCCAAACCCTATAACTCCCTCTTCCATCAAAACCACCATAAAAGTATCGCAGTGACCTGCTGCACAAAACTCAGAGAATCAGTAAGTTCAGATTACAAACATGTTTCTCCTCAGCCAGCCTTTTAGCAGCAGGGGTGGCAAATATCCGATCTCCTCCTGCTGATGACTGCACAGGAGCTGGTGAAGGCTTTGGGGCAGCTGCTTCTGAGGGAGGAGGTGGCGGTGGTTGTTGTTGCACTGATGCTTCCTTCCTTGGAGGAGGAGGGGCTTCCTTTGGAGCCTCACCTCTGCCACCAGCTGAAGGCTTGTAATCCCCAATTGATTTTATCTCATCCTTGGACTCAACCATCAAGCAGATAGGCTGTGCTGACAGACCACCAGGACCAAGCACGAGGCAGAATCACCACAAATCTCATCATTTACAATTTTTTACACAAAAGAACACTGTTAAACATGTCTTTGCACAAACAAAGTTCTGGGATACACTAACAACACAACTTTTGTCAACAATAATCCCTTAATAGAAATGCTAAAAAAGCAAGTAAACGCCGTGCACACTCCTCAAACCTACCTTTCATGGAAAAGAACACTACAAAGCATCCTAGCAAGGAAATCAGGCAGTTCTTCTTGGAGGACAAAATTACCTCACCAACTGGGATATCTTTAGCGCCATCAGGGACCAAGATCTTGGCAAGAAAGCCCTCCTCCATGGATTCCATCTCCAAAGTTGCCTTGTCCTGTCAATTTAAATCATTTTTCACACCACCTAAGCAGCACAAAATTACCTATCTTACAAAACTCGCAGTCCATACTATATCAGCACCTAATCAGTCTGCTAAAGCTGAAAATAACTTGTTTATACTAATGCAGATGTCAAATGCCAGCAAGATTTAGTGAAAAGCTATTCAAGCCCATAAAATTGACCCACTCCTCCGTAAAGGGCATGTTGCCAGCCAGTGATTTTTTTGGGGACAAAACTTCTTGTTTTTTTGACAAAACATTTGGGAAATTTTATTTTTCTAGTGTAAATTTGATTAATTTTGCTGATTTTTGGAAAACTTGGCCAATTGTTTATTTCACAAAATTGGAAAAAAAAAACCCTGTTGCCAGTCTGAAACATGTCCTTTTCGGGGACATCTTCAAAAAAAATTGTCTTGGCATGCTCTCCCACATACAATGATAGTCCCATCATTGCACATAACCCAAGACCTGAACATAGATGGAACCAGAAATGAGAATGGCCAGCTTGAACACTTCCAAGCCTGCATATACCAGTAACAGGATAGGGCACATGAACTGACCGTCTCAATCTCACACAGGACATCGCCTGCAGTAACGGCATCTCCCTCCTTTTTATGCCACTTTGCAATGTTACCCTGCACAAGCCAGATTTGCAACTGTTCAGAAGCTGTGACAGATTTTGTCAAGCCAATCTGGGGAAACAAACAGCAGTCAATGACATCAAATGAACGATTGATGCAGAAAACCATGAGAGGGTTCCACTGCTCTGAAATTCATTAGGGTTTTAAAAGACATATGTGCAGAGTAATCTTCAAGATGCATAATGGAGACTGGCACATGAATTAATTGCAAGATTTCAGATGCACAATGATGTGCTCTTAGTTCAGACATTCCAACTAAAACTGCATGCCCACCTGGGTCATTGTAGGTGAAAGTGAGGGCATTCCAATCTCCTGAACAAGATTCCCTGTCCAACATACAAACAACTGGCTATCTCAGTGTCCTGCACAGGTCCAAACATCAATCCAGTGTTCTCTGCCTTGGTAAAGCCACCACTCAAACACATAACCCAGAAAAGATAACACTCATGACATCTGGTGATTAGTTGCGCACTATAGGACATTGAATAACACATAAAACAGACAGGGGGCTGAGGAGTCACACTCAAGCTACAATGCTTATCTGAATTATAACTTAAGAAGTATCATGTCTGAACAAAAAGTCACAAACCCTCCAGTCCGCTCAACAGGTCAGATAACAGCTAGCAAAATAATTCACTGTTTGACTGAAGTACCCTTGAAAAATATGCTTGGACACCTGGATATGAATGAAATGCATTGCTAAATGTGATCCTATTTTTTGCATGAGAAATTAATTCTGGCTTAATCCACTCATTAGGAATGTGTGTGCAGAGTTTCCTGCAAAGGATTTGATGTGCAGAATAAGCAAAATACCGCTGGAAGCATGAAACCCTGATGTCTGTGCTCCTGCATGGTTCTTCAGAACCATGACAGATCGGATCTGGGAAGTGGGCCTGAAAAGAAACACATAAAAGTAAGTACAGAATTCTCAGACATTTCGTCCCAAAACCATGAGGAAGAAGCGGAAGAAACAACCAGCGAAACAAAGTCCAGACTTCGGCCACCACATCCCCCGTTTTCTCCCTCGGTGCCCCGCGATCAATGGGCGAGTGGTTCATGCAACCTTGGAAAAAAAAACGGAACTCGTATTTGCCCTAACAATGAGCTCTCAGATCCTGCATGTACCTAGAGGGAAAATCACCCAATCGGAAGTACAGACGCATCTGCGAGTGCGAGGAAAAGCTCCGCTGCAAGGAAAACTCTCCGTTGCCACATCCAGACTCGAAAGCCGCCGGCCCCGAGAAAGCAGACGAAGAAGGAGGAGGAGCTCCGGAGTGCAAGCGGCTGGATGACGACGACACGACATAAGTGGCTCCTCTACGAGCCACGCTTAAAGCCGATCGGCGGGAAGCCATCATCGCTGATGTTCCAAAGATCCTCAGTCCTGTCTTCACTTCACAAGAGGAAGAAAAATCCCACAGAAGCGAGATTCATAACCCCTCCCCCTCCACATTCACATAGTCATCATCGCTTCCACAAAAACTCACTGCTGACTTTCCCTACTGTTCCCAAAGCTTCAGGAAACAACGGTCAGTCAGTGGACACACGGAAGACGACCGAGAGAGTGCAGCAGATTGCAACCCTGATGGACGCTCGATCCAGTTTCACTGGTGTGTACAAAGAGGAGCAAGCGGCCCTCAGAAAGAAAGGAATCCGGCGCTCACGAGCCTGCCTGCCTGCGCGCAGTCGCTCTTCACGATCCGCCACGCGCACGCACCAAATGGTTTGCACGCCCGTCGTCCGTCGTCGTCATGTGCATTGATTAGGCCTTTTTATTTTTTTCTTCACCGCGACGCCCTTGGTAACAATACAAGTGTCCTGTGAGTTGTATTCTCATGGGTGCCTTTTTATTTATTTATTGGGGCCACGGTGAACCAGCGCCCACCAGCGCACCTTGAAGGAAGGATGGATGGATGGATGGATGGATGATAAGTGGTCAGGAAACAGTTTTCTGTCGTGTTCCAGT
>Ga0209208_10011324_pt1 | contig 11427 bp, 7 predicted proteins | sample S1TSphfallax_3_FD_187694 | JGI IMG/M metagenome (GOLD analysis project Ga0209208, IMG submission 187694) | Host-associated microbial communities from peat moss isolated from Minnesota, USA - S1T2_Fd - Sphagnum fallax MG (SPAdes) (version 2) | ecosystem: Host-associated > Plants > Peat moss >...
ATAAATAATGTGAAAAATAGAAATTTATAAGAATCAATCACATTACTCAACTTACAATTGGAAAGATTTATTATTATAAATTATTATTATTATTATTATTATTGGTTGCTTTGGGCCGCAGCTAACCAGCACCCACCAGCACACCGTCCACTGGATACATGTTACTACCCAGTTATGGATGAACCTCAACCGAGTTAGTTCATATTTGGTTTCACCTTAGTAACCAATTCTGTAGGAAATAGGTCTCATCATGTGTAGGTAGATAGGTAGGAAAATAGGTAACTTACTAGATAAGTTGATGGTTTATACATAGGCTACCAACCTACTAACAACCTTCTTGTGAGTTGTTAGTAGGTAGGTAGGAAAAAAAAAAGCAACTAAGCTAACCACCATGGTTAACTAGGGAACTGGAACCCAATGAAAAACTTGTCTCCTGACATTTTACCATTCATCCTTCATGGTGCGCTCGTGGTTCACTGTGGCAGGTGCTTTGTTTGTTGGGAAGGGAGGGACAAGGGGTTGGATTTAGGGTTCCGGGTTCCTTCCCTTGGAAAAGGATGAAACTCATTGGAAAAGGATGAAACTCATTGAGATGAATGGCAATTGATTTGAGTTCTCAAATAGCACTACATGTTATCCCATCTCTTTTAGGCACAATTCAACTTCCATCCATATAAACTATTAAGGTGTTGTCAAAGGAAAACTTATATATGCCTGTATTTTGGGGAGGAAAGCTTTGTAGGCTTTTATGTTGGGAGGGGGTGCCCATTGTTTCAAAGAGATTTATGATGGGCCAATCAAAGTGGCTCCTTCAAACTATAAAATAATTTTAAAACAACTATGGGTGCACACCCCCAGATAACTAATAGAGGACACAATATACAGCCATAATAGTATCTATGGTTGAAAATTCTATTCAACTCCTATCTCCTATTTCAAACAAAGCATAAGTTAAATTGTGCATTTTCATTGTAGTGTGTCCAAAAAATGTCATGACAAACCAACCCACCTTTTTCCATTAGACACGCCTCAAATAGGTGAGGATGAGATTTCATACCTACCTTGCCCTGGACCACCACATTTTTAAAAGTGTTCAAAATGCAACAATATAACTATTTTACATATCTCCTTCCATGTATGAAGATTACCAATAGACCTATAATTATACCCTAATTCACTATAGAAAGTACAAGCCTTCAGTTGAGCATTCAATCTCATGTGGTGATACCCAATAACAGTGCCTTTGGCCAATAACATCCATTTATGATCATTTATGTTAATGTTATTGTTCATATCTTTTAAGCTCTTCAATTGTGATTTTTTATCATGTAACATGATTGAATTGCATTTTACTTGACTGGTGCACGAAACTATTGAAAGTTTGTCAAATTGCATACAATGTCATATTTTGACTTCACATAACAATGCACAAGTTGTAATTTGCCAAACTCTGTAAATGCTTAGGATCAGGACATGTATAAACATTTACTCAATGATAAAAGTAAACCCCCATCAAAAGTTTCTCATATGAAAGTCAATAGAGTTATCTGTAAAGTCACCCTGTCTTTGGGCCTCCTTTCACCCTCAAACCCCTCAAGTCACCCTGTAAAAGTCAATAGAGTTATCCATAAAGTCACCCTATCTTTGGGCCTCCTTTCACCCTCAAACCCCTCTTTCATGGTATCCGCAAAGTAAAGAAATTTTTAAAAAATCTGGGTATGAAATGTTGAAACTCAGCATTTAATGTACAAGGTTCGAGAGTAATTATAGTAGCTGTACAGCTAGTACGAGCAGTGCAAATATATGAACTGTAGTAGCAGTGGAGGCGCTCAGGAAAGAGGCAGAAGAAACTCAAGTAATTTTGGACACAAAAATGGACACAACTTTACATTGTACAACCATAATAATAAATAAAAACTACCCAGCATTATTCCTTTTCGCCATGTAAAATGCTTGAAGTTGGGGCAAATAGAAATAGTAACTTGAATGCTTGGCCATGAAAAGACTACCAAACATTTATTTCAATTGTGTGAAATGCTTGAATGCTCGAAGTTGGGGCAAATATAACTACTAATTTATGTTAGGCCATGAAAGGACTACCCAAGATTTGTTTCAATTATGTAAAATGCTTAAAAGTTGGGTTTTAAAGTAATTAGTAATCTATGCTAGGCCATTAAAAGACTACCAAATATTTATTTTGAATTGTGTGAAGTGCTTGAAAGTTGAGGTAAAAAGTACTAGGAATTTGAATTAGGCCATCCAAAAAAAACCACCCAATAGATACTTAAAGTTATGTAAAACGCTTGAAAATTTGGTTAAAAGTAAAGCGTAATTTGTGCTAGGCAAAAGCTAGTGTGTCAAAGAACAACTCTCATTTCTTCCACAGCAAATACTACCTTAATTATTCTTTGAAAGTGGGCTCCATGTCCTTATGACTAGAAAGCAAGCATGATTGAAAACCTCTTCCTTGCACTTGTAGCTTGTCAGGCACTAACTACTAACCAGTTTTGGTCTGGTATCAACTTTTGAACATACCATGAAGTTGGTCATAGATGGGTTTTTACTTTTCTTTTTCTTCTTTTTTTCCATACCAGGTTGCTACTGGTATTGGGTATTTGTTAAGACTTTCATACCAGTCTGGTCCTGATATCAGGGGGTCCAAGGCTGTTTTTCAGCTGGTATTAACTCAAGTACCCAAACAGACTGGTACTGATAATATAAGCTTGGTATTGCCTCATGTCATACAAGAATGGCCTAGTATTATTTGATACCAGTGTGGAAGCTTCTGCATATCAAATCTACTGCAAAGAAACCTTCTCCTTCATCCAAGCAAAATCCTGCAAAATAAAAAATTGACATTTTTTATTCTGAGTAGGATACTCAACAGCATAAATACAAAAAGAAACCACAATTAATTGGTCGATATTTTTCCAGAGATTTCAGCTCACCAAATCTAGACTTGGACACCCTGAGAATATATTTACATATATATATGTAAGTCTTGTTGAGCTGAATTTTAATGCAGAAGAAATAATCCACAAATTTGCATTCAGCAGGTATGAAAGGTGTGACCCATCTGGTGTGTCTTCTTTGTTTTTAGAGGAACAGAACCAAACAAACACAAACACAAAACTGAGTACAATCAAAACTTGCATTTGGGGAAGTTGCAATTTGGAGCTACCTGGAAAGTGGAAGCTTGGAAGCTTGTTGTTGCTGTTGCCAATGCAGATGCAGCTGCTGAAATTGCTGAGACTTGCAAGAAAGCCCTTTTGTAAGGCTTTCAGCTGACTGTTTTTGGGCTTATCTTCAAGCAAGGAATCCAGGGGTGGTGGGGTACCTTTGAACTTCAACATAGGGACTGTTGTTGTTGCCTTCTCCTGCTCCTCCTGCTCCTCCTCATCATCAGTCTTTTGCTTGCATCTTCAAATAAGGTACCTGTAGGCCCAGTGACTAAGCATTAGAAACAGCTGGAATAGATACATTTTTCTTTTGCATCTAATAGGTTGTAGTAGCATCTGTCGGTCTTTTGGGTATTTTCCTTGACAAAACTAGAAACGGTTATTTAATTCTTTTTTGGCGCAAATGGAAAGGCAATCGAACTAATAACAAATTTTGAGTCTGAGATTACTGGTACAAATTGGGCATTTAATAGACAAGGGAAAAAAAACAAAACCCAGTGACTAATCCCACAAAAAAATGCCAGGATTCTGACTCTAACAAGCCTGGTGTTGTCCAAACATTATGGCCTGATCAAACAATTCGCTCAAAATGCGTGTTTTTCAAATTGAAGCATTTTCTTTTGAGGCTGAGAAAAATGAAGGAACAAAACGCACAACTACATCTCTGAGTTGCTGCACCCATTCTGGGCAGAACTCTTAACAAAAGCTCGAAACAATCACCTCAAATTTGAAACCTGAAAGAAAACAGAGCTTCTGATAACTAGGTTTGTATTTCTATCTAATTTGGAAACAAGTGAGCAAGGTTCTTATCGTTTGACACAAATTACATGAGAAGAATATCACATTGGCAGCAAAATTGTTCATTGAATCAAAGTTTTCAACTGCCAGAATACTTGCACCTTTTCATGTATCCTAAAAAACTGTTGTAAATTCTTCTGCTACTTCTAACACATCATATGCCAAAGGGAAGTTTTATTCTTCAGCATGTGTGGTGATCTGAGAGATGGCAGCATCATATGAATGAGATGTTACATGGCAATTAAAACCAATTGAGCAAATGCAGGCAGTGTGCATGCCCCCTATTTATATACCATGCCACACACATTTGCAACTTCAAGGTCAAGAGTTGCCTTCAAAGCATCACTTAAAATCTTTTATATCATATTTCCTCATGCCAGATCTAGGAGACAAGAAAGAACCAAAGGTCATTGTCCAGCAATCAAACCAGCTGAGAGCCAACATGGAAGAAATGATTACTGGTGGAAACTGATTCAGGTGACAAACTATTGCACACTCAATTCCTTTTGATGCCAATTCTTTCATGAAGGTGATAATCATTGAAGCTTGTTGCAGGGTTGAATGATTGCTTGATCAAGCTTTCAAGCTGCAACAAGCTTGCAAGTGCAATCATAAATCAACATAGTTCAAATTTAATAGCTACAAAAGTTTTCCTTTTGTGAACAATCTACTTCCTCCATTGTTAGAAAATTGGAACATAGAAGAAGAAAACAATGTTGCAAAAAGAAATTTAAGCACACAAGTAGTCAAAATTGAGAAGTTTGGAGTTGTGAATTGTGGATTATAAATCATATTTTCGAACAATCCACTTAAGTGCATGCATGTGATTCCATCACCAACAAAGACAATGACACTTGAGAACCTAATTTTTGGAAAGTTGCATGCCTACTACTTGATTTGCAACAAGGCATGCACTAAACAACCTTATTCATAGCAAATCTTAACCAAAACAACTTGCATAATTGATTTATACTTGTAAATCAAATGTGCTAAAAATCTTCTAGAAGCTTCTAGAAGTTTCTAGAAGCTTAGATGTGATAAATTGAAAGAACTACTTGTTTGATTTGAACTACCCTCTAATTTAACACTCCCGCTTGGTTGATCAAATCCCAAGTTGTCTAAGACCTATCCTCTCCATACACTAGTGATGTTTTATTCTAGAAATTCCTTTTGTTAGTAGATTAACACTCATCACACTAGTATTGCAATACTTGAATCTTACTTCACCTATATTCACCAATTCTTCTACATACCGATCGTATGTGTCAATATGCTTTGACCAATTGTGATGAACTAGATTACTAATAAAAGTGATTCTTCCTTTGATTGCTTATAAAATTGATAGGTTGGTTCATTATGCCTAAAATCCAACTTTGCAAAAAATTTCCTCAACCACATGGGTTCAAGGGTTGCTTGTGATGTTACCACATATTTTGCCACTATAGTTGAAAGTGTTATTTTTAGTTGTTTTTCATTGGACCAACTACACAACTTCATTAACTAACAAAAATAGAAACCCAATAGTTGATTTCCTATTGTCAATGTCTCCTCTCCAATATGCATCACACAATCCCAAAATAATTACATTGTGGGGTAGGTGTAGACTATATTATACATAAAATCCTATAACATGGTAGTTTTTTTGTACCTATAAATATTAGGATGTAAGGTGCATGAACTCGTTATAATAATTATTTTAGAAGGAGTCAATGTAGTGATCCTAACTACATTTATCTTCAAAAGGAAAAAAAAACCAATCCAAAATAATATAAACATTTCAAAGAGGAACTTTTTTATTTTATAGGTTGCAATGTAACAAAACATGAAAGGTATGTATATGGACTCATAATTTTCAAAATTTGTAGTGATTCTTTTGGATATTGTACCCCAAAAATTTCCCACATGGTAAGGGACTTAAAATGTTTGCTTCCATATCCATGAAAGACATGAAATGGAGTTTAAGGACTTTTGAATATAAAATAGTGATTGAAGTTTATTTAGTGCTTTTGGACAAGTTTTTTTTTTAAATTGCTGAATTTTTTCAAGTGCATTGGTTATTAAGACAAATTTCAAATGCCCCAATCATCATATTGGAGAAACTACAACCTTTGGATTAAAGCTCCAAGTGATGATGATGATGATGATATCAAATGTCACAATGATATCACTGAGGTTGTGCTTGGGTTGGGAGTGGCATACATTTGCACCTATTGTTTTGAATGAATAGGCTTTCCCTCCTATCAACTTTCAATATAACAATCAACACAATGAAGGAAACATTGGTCTCAAGTTTCAATTCTCAATGCTACAAAAATGTTGATTTCAACTTTCAACACAATGAAAGAAATGTTAATAGAAAAGTTCCTTAGACCAATTGATGCATCATCAAAATGTTTTTTCATTTCACATGTAATTTCATGTTGGTATGTGTGACCTTATGTTTCAAATGTTCCTTTTCATTTCTAAAATTCCATGCTTATGAATGACCTTATGTTTGATGTAGAGAGGCAACATTGCATTGACAATTTGCTTAGGAATATGTATCCTAGTGGTTTGTGGATATTGTGTTGCAAGATTTGAACACAACATAATTCTTAAATCAAGTAGCCTTCTTTTTTTCTCTTTGCTTAAATGGTTGTATATATTTGTTTTTACAAACTTAATGTTCTCAAAGCTAGTTTCTAGGGTTTACAAAGTTAGTGATGTTTTTAAAATAGCTAGTAGGTTATGGAAGCTTGGCACTTGAAAAATGATGATCCCCATGGTTTTTTGCTAACACATTTGTTTGTTTAATATGTTTTTAACATAACATGTTGTGTAGTTGGAATGATGGGTTCCAAAGACTTAAGGAGAAGAGGGATTGTTTATAATGACCTTTAGATGGAATAAAAAAGAAAGCTTATTTACAAAGAAAAAAGGTTCCGCAACAAATAGAAGAAGCACAAGAGATGCAAGAAAAAATGTGTGTAGTAATAAAATTTGTGTGATAATAAAGTTAAAACTTTTCAAAAGTAATGAAAAAGTATCAATGCAACTCTTGCATGGAATGAAGGTCAAAACACACTCAAAAGAGCCACAAGTGTTACTTTACATTAGGGTGCAAATGAAATAACACAAGCCACACCCGCCTGCTTTATGACTACTTTATAAGAAATATTCCTAGAATATTTTTGGAATAGTCTTGAAAAAGTCTTTGAAAAGATCTTTAAAAAATTCTTAATTTTTTTCATACTATTTTATTAAAAAATTGGCAAAACATGCCATTTTCAAAAAAATTCAAATTCATTTAGATTTATAAGCAAATGTTATAGTGTTTAATGAATGTTTTTGTTAATTTTTCATTCATTGGATTAATTTCAAATTAATTTACATGTTCCCATGATATATTAGAAATAAAAATATATTGTTATTGTGATGCACCCATTGGTCCTACATGTCCTTTTTCCCCAAAATATTTTTTTTATATGAATGATTTTTTGAATGATTGTTTTTTTTGCAACTTGTTATGAAAAATGATTACAATTGCTCCAATAAATCAAAAAACATATTTTTAATAAATATGAATTTGTACAAATGTACAAATTCCTTGTAGATTTCATGTTTCACCTTGAAAAATAATGATAATTTGAAATCATACCCAAAATAAAAATAAAAATTAATGTAACATAAACTACAACTTTGTTCAATACATCATGTACATTATACCCCATTTATGTACGTGGTAAAACATTCTTGAAGTTTTGAAATTTTGAATTTTTAAAAGTATATATTTTGAATTTTAGAAGTCTTGAAATTCCACATTTTTGAAATTATGATTTTTTTTTTAATGTGTCTAGTAGGTTATTATCATCTCATTTTTTTACCATCAACTCACTTTTATTATATGAGTTCTTTGAAATTCCTTTGCAAAAATGTCCTTTTTTAATGACAAAAAATTTCAATTTCAAAAGTCCTTAACCGAACCAAAACCTAAAATTGGATCAAATGGATTTTTAATTTGAGTTTCTTAACATTCATGTGTGTTAAAAAGGAATAATGTGCCATGATTACCATGGTTTCAAATGGAAAAAATAAAATAAATCTCTAATTTTTTATGACAGAATCTAACATCCAACACCCTTTATCAGTCCTTTGACTATGTTTTGACCCATGAGGTCATTATGGAGGATCATGAACAACACAAGTTAACAAAAGCCATCAACAATGATATCTACAAGTCACTTATTCTATGTCCAAGTCCAAATGTAGTAAGAAGTATGTCATGGAAAAGGTTCCGTACATTGCCAATGTCAACATTTGCCAACATCCTAAACTATATTTTACTTACAAAATTAATAGTTATTCGACTTGAAATGTTGGTTATGGTTAATAGATCTTTAGAAAAAGTCAAGCAAGTTACCTCTAATGCAAAGCTTGGATCTAATGTGTTGTATTCTTGCAACCATTATTAGTGTACGACCAACCTTGTTGGTCAAAGAAATTAAACCCTATTAAATGTGCACCACCACAATGTGGTTAACACAATGGAGAAGCACAAAGTGTCAAGCAATTGTAGTACAATCTATGGGCACTTTCATTTTGGAAAAAAATTAAATGATGAGTGTACAATTAATGCAAAACTTGTAGCCATTTCTTGGTGGGCATCAAAACATGGGTGAGTCCTAACAAGCACGATAATGTATATTATATAAAAGTGGAAGTTTATGATGAAAAACCAACACATTATCTATTGGAAACACAAATAGTCATCAATTCTTGTTGATTGTTTGTTTTATATGATTTGTTGTAAATGTATATTATGTAAGAATGAAGCACTTAATATAAAAAAATCATGCATTTCAAACTTTCTACATTTGAGTTACAATCACTAAGCCCTAGAGTCTCTTTTGTGTTGTTGAAAACAATTCCATTGTTATAATCACCTATATGTCCATATATGGACTTGGGTCACATTCTTTAATTCTCCAATTGTTACAACCATCATCACAAACTTAACATCTCATAATTTAATAATGGAAATCATGCAAAATTTGTTCATTTGCAATTCATACATTTCACACACTAGTATTGTGCATTGAAAACACATTTGACACACAAATTTATATGAATTTATAAGAATATGCAAAATTCATTCATCGATAGGTTTGTACTTCATTGTCAACACATTTATCCATGTATCAAATGTGTGTTCAACTCATGATATTCATATGTAAAATGTAGAAACCTATGAATGAACAAATTTCGCATGACTTTCATTATTAATTCATTTCATGTTAAATTTGTGATGATGTGAACATTGTTGGTCTAGTGTTTTAATTTGGTTGTATTAAGGTTTGGTGAGAAAACATATATTAGCCAATTGTAGCAAACCCATGGGTGCAAAAAAGATCAAATTAGCCAACAACATTACTTTAAAAAGGATTACATGTCCTTTTGCCAAAAACAACTTTTTCATACAAATGAATTTTTGAACAATCCTTTTTGCAATTTGTTATATTAAATGTTTATAATTGTCCAAGTACATGAAATATGTTTTTTTTTTTTTTTTTGAATAAATTTGAATTTTTGAAAGTGTGTTAATTCCTTGTAAATTTAATGTTTCATCTTTTTAAATGATAAAAATTTCAAATCATAACCAAAAAATGGTTTTTTTAAACTTTTACACTTTCTTGTATAATAAATTATAAATTTTCTCAACACATCATGTACATCATACCCCCTTATGTGAGGTAAAGGACTTTTGAAGTTTTAAAATTTTGGATCAATTTTGAAAAGTTTTTTGAATTTTTAAAGCTTTACAATTCCACATATTTTAAAGTATGAATGTTTTTTTAATGTGGCTGATAGGTCTTCATCTTCTTTAATTTTTTCCATCAATTTTTTTAATTTATTATATGAGTACTTTTGATAGTCCTTTGCAAAATTGATTCCTTCTGATACACTAGGTGTTCACTTTCAAAGGTTCTAAATCAATACTTAAACCTAAAATTTAATCAAATGAATTTTTTACTTGAATTCCTTAACAATTGTATGAATGAAAAAAGAACAATTTGCTATGATTGCCATGGTTTTAAATAGTAAAACCTAAATATTTCTCCAATTTTTACTTTATTTTTGGCTCATTTGATTGTGATTGCACCCCCATAATATCCAAATGTTGTTCCTTACTTGTTCTTATAAAATTTGTTTTAATTTCACCATACATTTCCCAAGCTCTAGCTCTTAATTACATACCTTTTTTCTTCTTTTCCATGGTTTTCATTTTGATTTCCCTTAAATGAAGCACCGATAGAACTACAATCAATGAGCCTTGGAATTTCCTTTGTGTTGTTGAAAATAGGTCCAATGTTGTTGCTAATGTGTCCATGTATGGAATTGGGTTTCCTTACTAAATTATATTTGTTGCATGTGAAAATTGTGGGTCCAATGGATTATGATTTAGTTTTGTTAAGGTTAGATGATACAACATATATTAGCTAGTTGTGGCACACCATATCCAAATGTTGTTCTACACTTGTTCAAATTATTAATAGCTACAATAGTAATTTTTTTTTAAATTCCATACCTTTTGTATGCCCTAATTCTTGAAACTTTAATATTTTTTCCCTTCTTATCCATGGTTTTCATTTTATTTTTTCTTAAATGAAACACCCATAAAATTGCAATGAGCCCTAGAATTTCCTTCTATTGCTAAAAATAGGTCCAATGTTAACACTTATGTGTCATCACTATTACAAAACTTGGTTTTTCAAATGATTCAAGTTGATTAACTAGTCTTTTTTTACTAGTGGACATGTCCATTTTGACTAGAGGCCTAAAACATGTTTTTTTTTAGCTAGAATGATTTTTTTGACCAATACATCTAATCAAGTTAAATATCAAAATGGCCAATGGGTTTTGGTCAAATGGGACATCTTGTCAAATTGAACATAAAAATTTGACTTCATTAATCAAAATGACCAATGTTCTCTAATCAAATGGGACATCTTATACTTATTACATACCTACTTTCTACATCCCACTTACAATCTTACAACCTACATGCTTATCTACCAACCCACCCACCTACCTACCTACATATTACCTACCTACGTATTAAATACCTATTCACCTACCTACCTAGCTATCCACCCACTTATAACCTATTTACATATTAACTACCTACCTATATACCCACCCAACCACCCACCCACCTAGATGTACAACCTCCTACTTATATACCCACCCACCCACCTACCTACCTAGATGTATTACATACCTACCTACCTATCCACCCATGTATAACCTACCTACATATTAACTACCTACCTACATATTAACTACCTACCTACCTACCCACCCACCCACCTATCTCCTACAACCTACCTACCTTCATACCTCGTAGTCTTGTAATGAAGTGTCAAAATAAACCTGTGAAATAAAAAATTAACAAAAGTTGAACACCTTTTGA
>Ga0209208_10011325_pt1 | contig 11426 bp, 6 predicted proteins | sample S1TSphfallax_3_FD_187694 | JGI IMG/M metagenome (GOLD analysis project Ga0209208, IMG submission 187694) | Host-associated microbial communities from peat moss isolated from Minnesota, USA - S1T2_Fd - Sphagnum fallax MG (SPAdes) (version 2) | ecosystem: Host-associated > Plants > Peat moss >...
TGGCATTGGAAATGCTAAGCGGAAGGCTATAAATGTTCCATGAATGTTATAAGCAAAGGAATCCATGAATGTTATAAGCAAAGGAAAGATGTGTAAAATTCAATCCCCTTTGAGTTTTTAAGTGTATGGTGGTTAGTTTGTCTACTTTAGAGTTACATAGTGTTGTGGTTCCCTTTCATTAGGATTATCCCATGTCATTTGTTGACAAGTTTAATTTTGTAAAATATATAAGTAGGTGAAAGAATGGACTAAATTTCATGGTTTGCATTTTAATCATTGAAAATGCATGGACCATATGGGATGAACCAATTACATAAATTTGGGATTTTACCTACCTATTCAAACATATCTACACCCACATACCTATCCTAAACCTAACTACCTACCTATATATTTACCTAACTAGCCTCATTAGAAGAAAAACATATATATTTTACTAGTTTCTATGATTAAATTTTAGTTGCAAGAGACATTAAATCCTTTTAGTCGCCTAAGATAAGTCGCATGTGATAAATTAGTCGCAAATGACAAAGTGTGTTATATGATAGAAAAAGTCAACAAATACATTTCATCCTTTGACTCTATTGTATACATATTATCACATGTGACTAAAATGCAACTATTTTGGTCGCAATTGAGGGCAAATGATGTGTTGTCACATGTCTTAATATTTGATTATTAAAAATATAATAATAATAATTATTTTGAAATAATCTAAGACATTCAATTCAAATACTTGGATGATAATTATATTATGACACGTGGTCCAATGTAAGTATGCCACGTTGCATTAAAAATTTATGAAAAAAATATTAATATTAGGTTGGTAGGTACCTAGGTAGGTACAAAAATAGGTGCCTACAAGCCTAGGCTACATACCAACCTACCTACTCAGGTATTAAAAAAGTAGGTAAGTTCTACCTTCCTAGGTTAAATGCTTATTCATATAAGTAGGTATTTAAGTAAGTAGGTACATAGGTCAATATAGGTGTTTAGGTCAAACTAAGTACCTACCTAGCTAGGTAAATAAATAGGTTGAGAAGGTACGTACTTTAAAAATGTGCATAATTTATTTTTTTGTTTTGGGTTTAGCTTTTTAATTAACCCATCCCATGTGCACAATTTTTTTAATGTGAAATAAGATGACCACACCCCCTTGTTTATATAATGTTCAAAATAGGAATGAACAATAAACAATATGGGATAAGTTTTGAAGTTGCAACTTCCTCACAAACTAAGTTCTAATTCCAAAAGTTTTTTCATGCCTTACTTTCTTAGTTTTTAAATTTTTAAACAATTCAAATACTAGATAATTTGGATAATCATTTAATTAATAATGACTAAATATACATATATTTAAATTATAAATTATACACTACAAATAGTCAATATTCATTATCAATTACTTAAATAAGAAATAACTTTTTAATATTTAATAGACTAACTATCTAGTTACTCACAAGTTATTAATACATAACACATAAATAATTAAATAACTAGAATATTTAAAAATGTTTTATTTTTAAAGAATCTGATCGAAATATATATAATATAATTAATGTAAAATTAATTTGTTGACCATAATTAAAATTTTAACTATTTTAAATATTTATGTTAAAATTATGTAATGAATTAACAATTGTTATTAGAAAGTAAATTCTTACACAATTTTTAAAAAAATTACTATTCAATTAATTACATTATTTCTTATGTAATTACATTTATTTTTGTAAAAATTATCATAGGTAAAGTAATTTTTTTCTCTTGGTAATTATTAACTATAAATAAAATATTTTTTAAAACATAAAATTAATTATCATAATCACTGTAAAATTACTATAAAATATTTATCATGGATGATTAATCACATAATGTTTTTAAAATAATAATATTATATACTAATTAGTGAAATTAAAATCAGTCAAACAACTATTTTAACTACACTATACTTTTTTCAAATTTTTAATTTAGGTGTCAAGTTATAAATTATAGAGTTTGAATAATTATGTACAATTAAATAATTATGCGTGTACTAATTAACTCTTATCTGAAGTAATTACAATGATTTTAAAGTAATGTCACATTGATCACATTAATTAATTTCTTCTAATGTAAGAATATAATTTATAAAATATACAAATCTATAATATAACAATAATTAACTAGTGTAACTTATATTTAATAAACATAAGAATTTATAAAAGTGATTTATTATGAGTTCTAGTAGAAAAAACCCTTACAACCCAATCAACAATTTTTTGAATTAAAATACAAATTTAACATTCCAAAATAGTAATTCAGAATTCAAATATTAATTTGTAAATCAAATAAGTTTTTTGAAGTTTAATAACAAATTTGAGATTTGAAATGTCAATTTTCAGATTCAAATAATAATATTCAAAATTAAAATGTCCATTTAATATTCAATCAATAATTTTCTAAATTGAAATATTAATTTCAAAAATCCAATATAATAATTTGGAATTCAAATTTCAAATTTCAAGTCAAATAATTTCTTAAAATTTAAATTTGAAACTTCAGAATTCAAATATCAAATTTAAAGTCCAAATAAAAACATTTAAAATCAGAATGTCGATTTTTACACTCAATAATTGTTTTTGAATTGAAATACTAATTTTTAGATTCGAAAATAGTAATTTAGAGTTCAAGTATCAAGTTTTAGATCAAATAAATTTTTTGAATCTAAATAACAATTTGCAGAATTGAAATGTCAATTTTTAGATTCAAGTAACAATATTCAAAATTGTAATGTCTATTTTTAGACTCAATTAATATTTTTCAGACTTGAAGTATTAATTTTGAGAGTCCAAAATAGTAATTTGGAATTGAAATTGTAGGTTCAAATCAAATGATTATTTAAAATTTAAATGCAAAATTTTCAGAATTGAAATGTGAAATTTCATATTCATATAAAAAATTTCGAAGTTAAAATGCCAATTTTTATAATCAATTAATAATTTTTTGAGTTGAAATACTAATTTTTGGATTCAAAAATATTAATTTAAAATTCAAATATCAAATATTAATTTTGAGATTCATTATATGAACAATACACATACGTATGCATACAATATATATATATATATATATATATAGAAAATTTTAGTACTTACATTAAAACCTATTTATATGTCATTGTAAAATACCTTTAGAATGCAACTAATTTGGTGATTATTGTGACTAATGGGACATATCAACCTATAAATGGATGCAAATAAATGTAAAATCAACCCAACCAATAGGATGAAATTTTTAATAGTTACATCATAGTTGTGAGAATGACTAAAATAGTTGAAATTTGGTCTTGTAGTTGCAAATATTCCCAAATCTAGTTGCAAATGACTACAAATCACATGTAGTCGTGAATGGACTGGTTACATTTTGGCTGATTTCTACTAGTGCCTATGCTAGGTTGCCTATTCTAACCTAACCTACATTAAGATAATTACCTACCCTGACTTAATTAATCTAGATTAAGTAGTTGTCATGATTCTATTATAAATTTTAAATCATTATTTTTTGTCACATATACATCATCTAGTGGACATTTTTTTATCCAAGTCCAATGGACAACTTTTAGCCACATGTGTGCACATCTTATCTCTTTGTCATATCTTACTATACATTTAGGTCATAAGTCTAGTTGCAAATGGTCATGCCACATAGACATATATGACTACTCATTTTAGTTATAAAAACTAGTTGCAAATAAACATGCCAAGTTGGATGGATGAAAAGTGAGTGAAAGTTACATATTTGATGCAACTATCCTTTCAACTAAGTGCCATGTATTATCTTAAATATAATTGAAATTTTATGCAATTTACCCAATGTGACAAGACACTATAGCAAGTCGCATGTGTCATTTATGACTAAAAATCAATTGTAAATCTAATCATTAATTTGCAAATTTCATGTAGTGATTAAATACACCTTCTATTTCCAAAGGTATTAAAAATATATTGTGTTGTGCACCATTGAAGTTTTTGTTTTGCTTTGGTTTCCTCTTTGTCATTAATCCATAAAGGGATAGTTATTTTCCCCAAGCCTCCCAAGTTCCTCTAAATCACACACCCTAATTGTATATGGTCAAAACATTATTTGGTGGAAAATGCAACATGATGTTGTTTAATGACAAATCATTATGCAATGTCTTAGACTATTATATTACGTTCATGATGCACATGAATGCCTAAGTCAATTTCACACATCTTTGTTTAAATGTCACAAGATGTTGGTAAGATTCAATCATGCCCTTGCTTTTGTAAAAGTTCCTAAATATCAATTCCCTAGGGAGTTAAAACATGCAAATGTTTAGAGGATCAATATTCATTAAAAAGGTTTTTTGTGGTTTTCTTGTGGTTTTTTGTGGTCCTTTTTCTTTGTGATGTTTGATTTGCTTACAATTGTTATTATCACCTTGATTTACAAGCTTCATTGTTCAAAACGATCTTGAAGAACAGTGCCAAATCTACCATGAAACCTTTTTTGGATTTGAATCATGTCACCAAGCTTTGACAAAATCTCACATCCTTTCAATGTTTGGTCATGAAAATTCTTGAGTATTTCAAGGTTGCAAAGATTGCTACTTCCCAATTGATAGGTTCAATGGAGGGCACAAGATGTTTTTCAACACTTGTTTTCATGAAAAGCAAGTTGAGAAATAGACTTATTGATCACCTAGACTTAGTTGTTTGCAAGTTTGCACATAAGTTCTACAGTTTGGAAATTTTTCCATACAATGCTATAATTCAATCTTGGAAAGTTATCAAGGTCCGACATGGTTACTAGACTTGGATGGTAAGTTTTAATGTCCAAATTTCAAAATTCAACCTCCAATTGGTTTTTTATAAGTGTGCATTGTATTCATTCAAACTTTCCACATTTTGTTATATGTGTATATGTGTGGAATTGGGATATGTTAAAGGCTTTTAGCTAATTGTTCTTTTTTTAAAATGATGTAGGAATGTGAATTCTAGAGTTATATACAATGTGCATTGGGATTGTGAACAATGGACTTGAATTATGGACTTTAGAGGTTTCAAGAGCTCTAGCCTTCAAGCTTGGTGCAATATTGGGGGTGGGTATATCCTTGGGCTTGTATTTTTATTTTTATTACGATAATGTATAAGGGCATGGTTGGGGATTTCAAATGCAAGACATTTCCATTGCAAAGGGTTAAACCTTTAAGGGCTATGGTTCAATTCTTCTAGAAGTGAATATGTATAAATTTTCTCTTTGAAAATTAAGTTTCGATTTTGTAATTTCCATGTTAGAACCTTGAGTTTTGGCACTTTTCCTTTGTGTTATTTTGCTACAAAACTTACCCACGTGACCAATGGATAACCATGGTTAAACTAAATAAGGCTAAACTAACCATGGTTTAAATATATATTGCCAAGTTTCAGATTGTATCTATCAAATAAATTAAAATATATATTTTTAAGCAAGTAGTTAAAAAAAAAAATTTAACCTATTTTATTTGTGAATTCTAATTGGAAACTTTAATATGAATACTTAATATCAATAAGACCTATTATTATTCAGAAATAATTAATATTATAAAATTATAAAATTAAAAATATTATAGGTAATTGCAGCCATTAAAATTTTATTACAATTAGAATTATCTATTAGTATTATTATTAATTAATTAATAATATTCTAATTATTAATAGGAATAATTATTAATAAAGTATCATTATAATTACTTATAATTATAAAAATTATTTTACTATATTGATAATATTATTTTGATATTATTAATAATGTTCATATACTTATGGTTAATATAATACATTAATGAATTTAAAAATACTCTAATGTAAGATAACTACCTATTAACCTACATTATATAATAGTATTATAATATTATACATTATTATAAGTATTCATAGCTTTTAATTGAACTTTTATTACAATTATAATGATGATGAATAATATTTTTCAATATACATTTTTTCAAAAAATATTTTATATTAAATTTTTATTATTTGTGTTAAAATATTTATGGTAAATAGGTTACATTAGTTAACCTAAAATACTTGAACGTCCCAGGCTAATTATTATTTTAAGCTGGGTAATAATATAAAATATTTATCATTAATAAATAATCATAATTACTAGGAATATCATTATTTAAAGCATATATAGGATTTTAAATATGATTTTTGAATAAATATATAATTAATTATATTTAGTATTATTACTTATTTATAAATATTTAAATTAATAACATTAGTGAATACGAGTAATTTTATTATTATTAACATTATAATATATTGTAATATTACCTATTAGTTATTATTACCTTTAATATATTGATATATAGTTAATAAATAAACTAGTTTAGTACATATCATAAGAACAATAGATGCATCTAATGTGTAAATGAGTTGGTGATGCTTGCAACCAAAATTTTCATCCCACATCTTTTGGTCTCCAATCCAATTTTGTACATTATATAAAAAGGAGCAATAGTCATGTTCACAAACCAAGTGCCAAGCCTTTGGGGATGATTTTTTTTTAAAAATTTGACTTTAAATGGCTAAACCCAAGAATAGAATTGGATTTTTCTAAACTTACCTATCTAGTTTAAACTTACCTTTCAATCTACCTACTTAATAGGGCATACTATTTACCTCCCTATCTAGGCACCATGTGTCAACATCTAATTAACCTTAAATTGGATGAGTTAAATTTCATTAATTCATATTTTTAAAAGGATAAATGGGCCTTAATTATGACATGTCACCATATAACTCGTGTTTAAAAATGGACATGTTTCAAATGGTCAATGAATGTTCCATTGTGTGCTAGGTGTCATCATCTTAATGCAAAAGCTTTAGCAATTGAAATTAATCTGATGAATTTTTAATTTTGAAAACAAAAAAATATTCAAAATGACATCTGTTCACAAGCAATTCACCCAATTTTAAAACACATGTCATACATTAATTAATTGCATTGTAGTGGCAAGGAGAGTTGCATATAAAGTGCAACTACATTTGAATTATTACGTATAGATGAACATGTAGATTTGCATGGTATATACATGTTACATATTTAGTGTCACATGTAATTGAATGTTGTGTGTGACTTGTTTTAAGCAACTACATGAATTTGTAGTTGCATGCAACTGGAAATTAATTACAAAACCCAAGATTTCTAGTAGTGAAATCAATATCAAAACCTTTTTTTTTTTTTGGAAAAACCAAAGGTTTGAAATTATTAGTTCCAATATGTGTGGAACTAGACCTAGAACCTAATTCATTTTGAAAATTAAAATTAAGGTTCTTCATAAAAATGAAAAATTTCCCCAACATTGGAATAAAACACATTTATATAATACACAATATGGTTGAAATTTGAATAACTAAATCTAATTCCAATTACATAATAATAAAGACATATATTCTCATCTAAGGAACCCGTTTTTTATGTATGAAATACACCAACATCACATATTCAATAATAACTTGTCCACTGACCACCATTAAACCTTTGTCAATATGATAGGATAAATTGAAGTGAGCGAAAACAATGAAATAATTTATCCATAAGTTAATTCCATCATCCCACCACACCGTCATCTAACTTACAAATAGATATGCACACATTCATTTGCCTCCTATTTATCATTCCAAGCTTCATAACCATTAATCCATGTATATGGAATGTATAAAAAATTCATCCAAAATATGGACCAATTAATGGATAAGCATGGTTTCATTTTTCTTTTCTTTTTTACATGTTCACCAACCAACTAAAATTTCACCTTGTTTTACAAAATATTCCAAATAGGTTTTAATATGATTCCTATTTGAAGTGCAATCCTTTTTACCCCCTTCTTATTTTAAAAATTCAAATGTGTTGTTTTTAATTTCAAAGGTAATGTAATCATGTGAATTGTTTATTTTCCCATTGAAATTCATTTCACATTTGTAATTGCATCTTAATTTCAAATTATGTAATTAAATTTTTATTTGATTTCATAATTGACTTGAATATGTAATGTTTTTAGTCTCAAAAGTAATAACAAAATGAAATGCTTGTGAAATTATTACATTATTAAAATGTAGCTAATTAGTTTCATAACTAGATCAATTTTAGAATTGACATTCCGTACATAATTTCACATAAATTTAATGTCATAATTGGATTAAATGTGTTCTTAAGATCTATCCAAAGTCTATAAATTCAAGTGATCTATGTAATGGTGTAATTAAGTTGTCAAAAGAATTAATATATTCCATAATTATCTTTCAAAAACATACTATTGAAATAATTTTTCAAAAATCTTGAATTCCTTTATCATTATCTTTACCACTTGCTGATAATTATTTCATATTTTTCCATACCCACCAACATGAAAAGGCAAAATGTTTACAACTATTTTTAAAATACATTTTCAAAATCTCCACCTCTTTTAACATTATCTTTATCTTTGTTTCACATCCATTCAAATCTTCCCTTTGAAAGTGAAGTTTAAAATTAAAATTTAAAGATTAATTTAACTATTTTAAAATTGCATTCCATAAATCCAATTTTTTTCCCCTTAGCCATAGGGGTTTCAGTTAATATGTGGAATTTCAATGTAAATACATTACATTAATTTAGATGTGATGACCCGAATTAGAAATTAAATAAGTTATGTACATGTTTATTATTTATATCAATTTTCAGTTTCACCTTTACCCTTTACCAACCTTTTTTGTTGGTGAAATTTTTCTAGAAATTTCACAAATTATAATGAATGTTTGAAATGTTTAAGCCAAAAATTGAAAAAAATCCAGAAATTTTGAAATTTTCTCAAATTTCTATACATAATTCAAATAGTTAAACACAAATATTTAAAGATGTTCAAATTTTCTTTCTTTCATATTTTGTTAATAATTAAATTTTCCTAAATCAACTTATGGATAATCACCACCTTAACTCCATCAAAAAATTAGAAAAAATAAAATAAAAACCCCATTACATGTCTTGTTGCAAATTTTGAAAACCTTTTCTATTAGATTTTTTTTAATGACCTATAAATGGTATATTTAATTATATATCATCTTATAAAAAAACTTGCTCCATAACACAATTTAAGTTGGTTCAAGTACTACATTTGTTCAAGCAATTTATTTTAGTAGTGAATGAACATGTCATTATTTAATTAAACTTCATTTGGTGTTTGGTAAATACCAAGATTCAAACCAAGTAATTTCTCAAAGAAAGGTTCAACAAAACACATCATCAAAATGATAAAACATCAACATGCATATTCAAACAATGACTAGGGTAGGTTGGTTGTATATGACTAGATGAAGCATATACATACATGAGGAAAGCAAAACAAAAAGAATTATAATTTTTATATGTCATCAAAAATTTAAAACATGCAACTAGATACTAAATATTATTTTGAAAAAAAATAAATTCTATGTGCCAAAATAAAATGAAATCTAAGCCAATAAAATCAATAGATATTGATTTCTATTTTTGACTAAATTTTAATACATGAGACTAAAACTAAATCAATAAAAAGTATTTTTTGAATAAAATAATAATAAATGAAACAAAAAAGGAAAAATATGGTTCATTATGAACACACTTATTGTGGTTTACTGGTCATCAACTTGAAATGACCACCGCAACCAAACAATGGAGTTTGTATGGTCATGACATTGAAACTTCCTTCATGCAAAGAGTGGGAGGGAAATTACAATTTATACAACTTGTCTTTTTAAATGTAATTATTATGGGCCAAGGCTTTATGGGTGGGGAATTTGAATTATAGATGTAGAAGGACATCTTCGGTTGGTAGGGAAACTAGTGTTGATTAGGTATCAAAAATACCTTCGAACATTTTTTGGGCATCTTGGTTTGAACCCTTCAAGGTATCACCTTGAATGATACCCTGATTGAAAATTGAACCACTAGTTTTATCACAACCCCACTTTGAGGCAAGTGTGAGGATGAGACTCACACTCCCAAAAGTTCCCAAAAGTGGGAATTTGGAGTCCTCCGAGACTTTTGCAACTTTAGAGCTCAATTGCAGAGGTCAAAACACTTTGCCTTTAGGTGTTCTTTATACTTTTGGAAAAGCCTTGAAGTGTAGATGTCGAAAATGGTCTTGCATGAGCCATTTGGACATATTTAGCACAAGTTATGGTCGAAAAAAGGGCCGGGAGTCAAACTGGCAATTTGACTCCCGACCATTAAAAGTCGGGAATCGACTCGACCCCGGTGTGTGCAGGTGGAGTGCGACACATCGTTGAAAAGATCTTGAGAAGAGCTACAAGTTTGCTTTAGACCTCATTTCAATCAGAGGTATGAACTAGGAGTTATGAGCTCCCAAAGTCCCGAGAGTCCAAACCGGGACAATTTCGGGACTCCCCTTTGGGAGTCCCGAGAATAAAAGCCATTCGGATGCGGGTGCGGCAAAGCAATGCAAAGCATACTATATGGGGGAAGGTGGTGGCTTCCCTCAAGTCTGGGCTGTGGTGAGTCAAGTGAGTCCGTGTTGCCCGGGGCTTGTCCCAACACCAAGAGTGTTTCCAAAGGTGAATTAATCAACTTGTGGTTGGTTTTGATGTAGGACTGAGTAACTAAGTAAGTTGTCCCTTTTCCTAGTCTAATCTCGGAGCTTTTAGCACGCCCTTCTCACCCCCTTTAGTGCTGGAAGCTGGGAGCGGCACCAAGTTCTAACTACTTCCGCTTTTTAACATTGTTGGACTCTTTTGAGTCTAATAAGGAACTTGGGGGCGCGTCAAGTTTTCACTTGTGTGAAAACCAACTTGAAACAAAAATTGAAACTTGAATGGAGTTTAACTTCATCCAAGTTAGGGTCTTAGATCTTAATGAACATCCAAAATAAGGTTAATATGGACTTTGGAGCATGGAAGCCTTGCATTTTAGTGGGTACCTTCTATAAACCCTAATTGTTTTTATATATGAAACCTTTTTCTTCTTCAATCGTCCTTTTTGTTTTTTTTGGAATCATGTGTCCATTGTTTGGAGTTGTGCTTGAAGTGTTAGTTTAGTTTTGAGGGAGTTGTTTTTTTAATCGTACTTGTACTCTTTCCTTCCTTCGTTTCTTTCTTTTTTCCTTCACATTGTTTATGCCTTATGGTTTCACTCATTGCCTTCGCACCTTGCACCTTGATTGTTGCCTCATTGCCAAATAGTCATTGTTTCACTGCCTTGTTGCCTCGGTTGTTGGTTCGTTGCCTTGTTGCCTTTTTATCTCAATTGTTGCAAGTTTTGTTACTTTGCTACTTCAGTTATTCCCTTGCTACCTCATTGCCTTTCTAGTTGCCTTGCTCATTGCATCATTGCCTTGTTCATTACATTGTTGCCTACATTCACATCTCATTGTTTTCACACTTCATTACTTGCTTTATGTACCTTTTGTT
>Ga0209208_10011327_pt1 | contig 11425 bp, 12 predicted proteins | sample S1TSphfallax_3_FD_187694 | JGI IMG/M metagenome (GOLD analysis project Ga0209208, IMG submission 187694) | Host-associated microbial communities from peat moss isolated from Minnesota, USA - S1T2_Fd - Sphagnum fallax MG (SPAdes) (version 2) | ecosystem: Host-associated > Plants > Peat moss >...
ATAAAAATGAAAGTAAGAAAGAAATGATCAATGACTCATGCTAAATTAAAATTCAATTGATTTAAATCCATATTAAATGATTTACATTCATATTGGATTCTATTAACGTTTTTGCATATTCATGTAGATTATGACTACTTACATGGATATCATGTGTGTGATTATATGGGGGCTTGCATTTTGTGTGTGTGATTTGCTTTGTGGTGGGCATATTACTATGGAGGCTTGGAAAAAAGCTTTGCTTATGACAAATTCATTTATCAAATGGAATGCTAATGAATGTGAGAATGATTTTGTGCAAGCATTCTTTGTTATATATGTTGGGGAAAAACCTATGAGGTGTCAAAATGGTGGTAATAGAATTGGGCACAAAGTCAATTTGCATTGAGAACAAGAGTATAAGGATAACATCCAAAAAAACTATTTAAAACATTGTTGTATGATGATAGGTCGTTATGTAGACAATACAAAATGCAACATTCTCTCTTCCTTTGCGATTTATGAATAATGTTGCTAACCATGATGATCATTTCTTGTAAAAGCAAAATCTATTTGTAAATATATGAAATAACATTTTATTTTAAAAAGTTCAAAATGGCAAACTCTTTTTTAATATTAAAATTGATTTTTTGAAGACTAATAATTTAATAAAAATGTTTTAAAATGAATTCAAAATGGTGGCACAAACTTGGATTTGGAGATCAATGTTAACTTTAATATCATTTAAATCGATTTGAGAACTATAGATCAAATTTTCACTAGGCTTAAAATTCACTCAAAAAAGTTGAAAATACAAAAGAAATGAACTTGCAAAAAGGATTATGAAATGTTGCTTGTGATCCATCTTCATGTGCATTTACCCTTGGATTTGGAACCATGTTTCAAAGAACTCACATTTCAACAATAAATAGAGATGACATTGAAGAAATTGATATTTGTGAGATGCATTATCTATTGTGAAATGATTCCATTGAACAAATTTTGTGGGCTTGAAAAGGCAATAATTAGACAAATTGAAGCAAAATGCTTGTACCTTCTATAATTGTAAATGCTTTTAATTCTCTTGGTGGTCATTTTTTGTGTTTAATTGAACTTTGCTTAGAACTTTTGAAATTTTTGCCTTGTGAAAATCTTATGTGAGATGTTTGTTTTTGATATTTAATTTGGATTGTGTTTGCGAAATAGGATTTGAAACAATGGACCATGCACTTGGAGTATACATTTTTGTCTATGCAACTTTGGTGGATGGTCAAGTCACAACTTTGGATTTCTTGATGATCTCATTCTATTAAGAAAAATGAGTGGATCAATTGGTTTTTGGCAAGTGTATGTTGTAAAGAACATAATGGTGTTTTTGGCTCATTTGTTGAGAAATGTTTGCCATGTTTTGTTGTGTATGTCCTATCTAGAATAGGACACCTAGATCAATTTTTCAGAAAAAGATGGATTTTGATGGAAATGAATAAACTTAGTAGTTGATTTCATGATAGACATTTAAATACAATATTATTTATATTCATTTTGTGATGCATGATAATTATGGACTAGACAAACACTTAAGAAGTCTTAATAAGGTTGCCAAATGATGAATATTAAAAAATTAGTGTGAGATGATTTCTTAATTCCAATGAATAATTAAGAAACATTCATCCAACTTTTGCATCAAGTAATAATTGAAAATATGAAAAATGTCTCTAAAAAAAACTTTATTAGAATGAATTTCAAGATAAGCAGAAAGGTATTCAAACTTGCATGAATTTCAACCCAATTTTTATTAAAAAGACATGTACCACAAATAATAGAAGTGATAAAAAAATATTTTCCAAAGAGATTGGCAATAAAATATTGCACAAAGATTTTGAAAACATTTTCTACAAAAGGTATTTTGGTATTCCAACAAAATATTTAATACAAAAGTTTTAAAATTCACTTTGAAATCCTCATGTGGTGATCTTCTTTAAAATCATAAAAATGTCAAAAAAATAAATTTAAAAATAAAATGTCTAGCAATATGTTTTAAATATTAATTTCTAAATTGATGTTTTCCACTTTTGTAGAATTGTATTAGAATGCATTTGGCATTTCAATAAGGGTATTGCTGCAAGATACTTTAGTACCCCTTGCTAAACTCCTAGTGTCTCTTTAAAAATTGGTTGTATGTTGTTCAAAACTCACTAGGGAAATACCCATTACCAAAGTGGTAAAACTGACCATATGAGTATTTTAATTATGAAAATTTGAAAATTAATAACTCAAATAAAATCCAAATTGAGTTTTTGAACAATCTATTTTGTAACCTTTTCAAAGAAAGTTCCAAAGTTGTATTGTTTGTCTCAATTTGAAACAAGTTAAGCTTTGAAATCATAAAAAAGGTAAAACATTTTTATACACAATTAGGTTGGAAACTTTGGTGGCTCATAATTTCTTGAAACATACTCTAAATTAAGCATTTTAAATGTCAATTTTGTAACCTTTGGAACTTGATTTTTTCAACATTCTATTAATTGTTTCAATCAAAATTCTTTTTCTTTTTTTTTAGTTCAAAAAAAAGTTTAGTAGGTAATTTTGATAACTATTTTTCATAATTTTTTTTTATATTTAAAAAAAGAACATTCAATAGGTATTTTGGGTAGTTTGAAATATTTTTGATAAATATTTTTTGCAACATTCTAACTATTTTCAATAGCTAGTTTCTACAAGTTTTTAGAATTTTAATAAATATAAAAATATTATTTCAAAATTTTCCCTTTTAATATTTGGCAAATCTATTTGGGATCTAGATACTTGTTATTAGTAAGTACCAATCCATGGAGGCCAACTAGTACTTAACAATGGTTTAAATTTTATTATTGAAAAATACATGAAAAAAACACAAAAATTGAAATTCATCCATCGAAAAAAATTTAAAGATATATGATATCACAATATATGCTCCAATACAATATAAGGAATATTGACCTTTGTGATACATGAGAAGCAAGACCAAGACTAAAACACTTTAAAAAGTCCTAATTCCCAAATGATACATGATGAAAAAAAAAAGAGTTTAAAGTGTCAAAATGAACATCCAAAAACTCCTAGAAAAGAATCCATTCAAGTTGTTCAATTGTGAACTTAACAAGCTTGTCCTTATCTAGGTATGGATTTTCCAACATCTTAACTAGCATCTTCAATCATGTCAAAGCTTGGTTTGAAATGCAAAAACAACTATATGCCACTTCAACAACAAAAGGATCAAGGTGTTTATCTTGTTGTGTTTTTCTGAATTTTTTATTTTCTTAATGACATACAACTTTTTCATTGTTGACGTCAAGTTTATGCTTTTAATAATGTCAACAAATATTCAATAAAGCAATAAACAAAATGTTTTGAATAATGTGCAAAAGAGGGATGATAGTTGATTAAGAAAAAACATGGTTGCCAACGTCCCTTTCTTGTGGGGACATCCTAAGGACATCCATGGGGCTTAAGGGCCATCCCAAGTAAGGCATCCTTGGTGATGATAGGGCATGTGGGGAAATGACAAAAGATGTTGGGCAGCACAAAAAAATCATGGAGTAATAAAGTTAGGGTGAAATAGGGTAGGTACACCTACCTAGTTATATATGGGCTACCAACCTATCTAGCAATGGGTTTGAGTACGGGTTACCTAGGGAGTTATTAGGCATTACCTAAGGAACTATTTAGGGGCTAACTAGTGATTTTTTATCTAGGGACTATTTATGGGGGGGGGTTACATAAGGCTTATGTAGGGGATTACCTAAGGGCTTTTTAAAAGTTTAGGAATATTTATGGGGTTATTTATGTGGTTCCATAGGGGATTATTTAGGGGATACTTAGAGATTACCTAATGGCCTACCTTGGTTGGGATGCTTAGGAACTTTGTAAGTAAAGGGATACCTAGGAGGCTACTTATGGGCTTACATAAGAGGTTATTTAAGGATTACACAGGGAGTTACTTAAGCAAATTTCACTTAGATGAAAGGGTACCTAGGGTCCTACATAGGAGTTATCATAAGGGCTATTAAAATCTTAGTCTAACATCATAATCAAAACCTCTAATCCTTACTCCCACTCATAATTAAACCCTTCAACCAAAAGTGCCATCCAAAATTTAAGTCTTCAACCTTGTGCAAAAAGGGTTTCCATAACCTTTGCTTCAAACCCATATGTTTTGTCTTATGGGTGGGAACTATATAAATGCGAGCACCTTTCATTCTTTTTTTTTGTTTTTCACTTCTCACTCAAGTTGAAGGATTTTCTCATTTGGAGATCATGGTTTCATCTTCAAACCATGGTTCTAGTACTATGGGAAATAATTTTAATACTTTTGGATCAAATAGTTCTAGCTCTTCATCCTCAAGTGACGATGGGATGCAAGAGATATTTGCAGACATGGACAATTAGAAACAATGTGCTTTTGTAGTTGCAGTTATTACTGCCAACTCATCTGACATGTTCAATGCCAATGAATTAGAGGAGGGCTTGGGTCACTTAATGGATTCAAGTGTGGGAGTTCGGGATGTGTTTGTTATTATGCAAACAACATTAGGGTTGTTCAAAACTTTGACCAACTTCACTTTGGCCGAGTTTGATGAGTTAGCATTATTAGTGGCACCCACCATTGTGTTTCATGCACAATCTATAGGTGAACATCACATTCAAGTTTTGGATTTAAGGTTTGCATTTTAATTTTAACGTTTTGGATTAGGGTTTTAGGTTTAAATGTAGGGTTTGGATTAAATTTTTGTTTTAGCACTTTAAATTAGGGTTTTTGTTTTAGGGTTTAGGATTTTAGATTTAAGGTTTTAAAGCTTTGGATTAGAGTTTAAGGTCTTGTGCTTTGGATTAAGTTTTTGGAGTTTAGATTTAGGGTTTGGATTAAGTTTGTATTTTAATGCTTTAGATTAATTTGGCAATAAAATATTGCACAAAGATTTTGAAAACTTTTTTGGCAAAAGGTATTTTGGTATTCCAACAAAATATTTAATAAGAAAGTTTTTTAAATGCACTTAAAAATCCTCATGCGGTGATCTTCTTTTAAACACCTTAAAAAATCATAAGGATGTCAGAAAATAAATAAAATGTCTATGAATACATTTAAAATATTAATGTCTAAATTGATGTTTTCCACTTTTGTATAATTGTAAAAGAATGCATTGGCCTTTCAATAGGGGTATTGTAGGCTTCAAAGCAATTTAGTACCCCTTGCTAAACTCATGGTGTCTTTTTACAAAATAGTTGTATGTCATTTAAAACTCACTAAGGAAATATCCATTACCGAAGTGGTAGAAGTAACCATATGAATATTTTGGTTATGAAAATTTGAAAATTCATAATTCAAATAAAATCCAAATTGAGTCTTTTGAATAATCTATCTTGTAGCCTTTCAAGGAAAGTTCCAAAGTTGGATCATTTGTCCCAATTTGAAACAATTTAAGCTTTGAAATCATCAAAAAGGTAAAAAACATTTGTACACAATTAGGTTGGAAACTTTGGTGGATTATAACTTCTTGAAACATATTTCAAATTAAACATTTTAAATGTCCATTTTGTAACCTTTGGAACTTGAGTTTTCCAACATTGTATTAGTTGTTTCAATCAAAATTCATTTTCTTTCTTTAAAATTCAAAAAAAAAGTTTAGTAGGTAATTTTGATAAAAAAAATTCATAATTGTTTTTTATATTGAAATTGAATAGGTATTTTGGGTAGTTTGAAAAAAAAATTGATAATTTTATTGCAACATTTTAACTATTTTTAGTCACTAGTTTTTACAAGTTTTAAATTTTTTAATTACTATTAAAATATTATTTCAAAATCTCCCTTTTTAACATCTGGCAAATTTGCTTGGCATTTAGATATTTGTTCATTAATCGGTGTCGATCCATGTGGGCTAACTAGTACTTAACAATGGTTTACATTTTATTGCTGAAAAATACATGAAAAAAACACAAAAATTGAAATTCATATGTGGAAAAAAAAAATTAAAGATATATGATATCACAATATATCCTCCAATACGATATTAGGAATATTGACCTTTATAATCCACGAGAAGCACAAACAAGATTAAAACACTTCAAAAAGTCCTAATTCTTAAATGCACAATGGGGGAAAAAAAAAAGGTTTAAAATGTCAAAATGAACATCCAAAAACTCCTAGAAAAATGTCCATTCAAGTGATTCAATTGTGATCTTAGCAAACTTGTTTTTATCTAGGTATGGATTTTTCAACATCTTAACTAGCATCTTCAATCATGTCAAAGCTTGCTTTGAAATGCAAAAACAATTATATGATGCTTCAACAACAAAAGGATCAAGGTGTTTATCTTGTTGTGTTTTTTTGAATTTTGAATTTTCTTAATGACATACAAATTTTTCATTATTGACATCAAGTTTATGTTTTTAATAATGTCAACAAATTTTCAATAAAATAATAAACAAGATATTTTGAATAATGTGCAAAAAAGGCTTGTGGTGCTTTCACATTGCATTTGCTATTCGTGTTGTTTTTCAAACTACCCTTGCTGTTCATGTTGCTTTTCAAACTACCCTTGCTGTTCATGTTGCTTTCTCGTGTTGTCCTTGCTATTCATGTTGTTCTTTCAAAGTTTCGTTGTTGTTTTTTTTGAGCTATTGTTGTTGTTTTTGTCATGGTGCCTTTTGTGTTGCTTTTCTCATGTTGTTCATTGTTGTTCTTCACATTGCCACTATTCTCCTGTTGCTTTTTTTGCATTACCATTCTTCTCATGTTGCTCTTTTCGCACTACTACTCCTTTCATATTGCTATTCTTTTCATGTTGCTCATTGTTGTTCTTCACATTGCCACTCTTTTCTTGTTGCTCTTTTCACATTGTTGTTCTTTTCATGATGCTCTTTTTGCACTATTGCTCCTCTCGTGTTGTCGTGCTTTTCACACTATTGTTCCTTTCACACTACAACTCTTTTAGCACTGCTCTTTTCACATTGTTGTTCTTTTTGCGTTTTAGGTATGTGTTAGTCCAACCTTTATTATTCTTGCCACATTGCCATTGGTGTTTTTTTTGTGTTGTTGCTACTTTATTTTGATTAATTAGTATGGTACTTCCCTTCCCCTTGCAATGTGCAGGTTGGTGTTCAAAACTCTGACACCAATTCAGACACCATAAATGAGTTCTTTTGCACATTTTCCCCATTTCTTGAGGGTTTTTTCTTTGGTCTTGAGTTTTTTTTTTAGTTCATTTTGTGTTGTTTCTTTTCATTATGTACCAATTTTTAATTTGTTTTGCTTTGTTGCTTATGTTTGTAAGATTTTTTGAACTTACATATAACTTTTTCTAAAACTTGAAGTAATGGGAAATCTTCAAATAGAATGAAGTAGGTTTCAAAAAATGAATGAAAATTATTTAAAGAAATTACATGTACAAAAATTGTTTTGGAGAGGAAAGTAATAAAATTGCATTATGTTGGACATTTTATTGTGTTAATGATAACAAAGAAGTTAATGTAATAACTTTTCAAACTATGAGTTGTATTTTTTGTCACAATAATCCAATATTGAATGTAAATCCAAAAATTCAAGCTAGGAAAGGATTAATCATATATATTGGAACTAATGGTATATGCATTGAAGAAACATGTCAATTTACATCATATCAATATTTTAAAAAGGTTTGAAAAGAAAGTTAATTGTCCTTTGAAGGAAGATGAAAGACAACCTTCCAAAAAGAGAACAAACATTTGATTCTAATTCCATATTTAGTTTTTTTGTTGCAAAAAAACCTTCCAAGAAAAATGATGTGTAAAAAAACAATTTTTGGAAGATCAAGGTCTTTTAATTATCAAAAACCATCTTCCTTTACAATTTGTAAAAAGTAGTTGTTTGAAAAGATTTAGTATGCATTAAGAATTTTTTTTCCTTTAATATTTTTTTTAATGACTTTCTACCAAGATTAGTGGAAAAAAGCTAAACAATTATATGTTTTACCAGCTTTAATAGAATGTCATTCTACAATTGCAAGCTTTGATCTATGGATGTCAAAAGTTAGACATGATATTTTTGCATTGTGATTAATTTTTTAGGAGATGATTGGTAGCCCAAGTACATTATCCTTGGTATTTTTGAGCCAATAGATACTATTGGATAAACTTTAGCTAAAAATTTGACAAAATTATTGGACAGTTATGCACTTAGGAAAAAAATTATTGTTTATGTCAAGGATGATGGATTTAATCTGAACATTATGAGTATAACTCGAAAATCAATTGTAAGTTGTGAAATGTTGGGTTTGGAGGAAAGTTTTCAGGATATTTATTTTGGGCATGCATTTTTTAAGGCTTGCCAATATGCTATAATAAAGGAAATTTTTTGTAAAGACTTACAACATGTGTCAATCAAATTACTCAAGGAGAATTGTAGAAATGCATCACTTGGTTAAAAAAATCTAGAAAGGGTAACCAAGAATGGGAAAAAAATGTGTAAATTCAAGTCTTCCCCCTTGAAAATTGAATACTCTAATGAAGACAAGGTAAATTTTTGTTTTCTTAGATTTTTTTATGTGCACATTTTTTTTCAATTTTTACTTTGGATATTCTAACATTTTTTTCATATTTTTTTCAATTGTTATTGTGCATAATTTAACATTTTCTTTTGCTATTGTAAATTTGCCAACAAAGTTATCCTTTTCTAGGGAGCTTTGCAATTCAATTGTTTTAAATATTATGTTACAATAGGCATAATTCTATGAGAATAAGTGCAAAAGTACCACCTCCTTTGACATGGCACATTTGTCGCATCATTGTTGATTCTTTTGGCCCCATTGTGTCTGCTTGTATTTTGCATCAGTCTAAGGGTCATTGGTTGTTAAATGATACATTAAATTGTGCTATATCCATGAGTCTAAAATTCAAGAGGATGAAATTGATTTTGTAACCTTTGGCAACTTAATGGAAAAATATGGAAATGATGGAAATGTTGTTTACGAGTTTTCATGTTTGGCCTCCAACATAAAGAAAGAAGTTGTTTAGGTTTTGGATTCTTTTCTTCCCTTTTAAAAAGAATAAAAAAAAAGGTTCATAATATGCTTTCTTTAATGTTGGACCCTAGGTTTAAAACTTTTTGTCTTGTGTCCACACTTATTGGTCGTAAGCAAGGTATGGCAATTGTTGAAAAATATGACAATTTTTTTTATTTCTTATGCTTCTTAAAATTTTATTATCATTTGCATCCATTGGTTAAATCTGAAAGGTGTGTTGTTGATCAAAGGGTTGAAGAGGACAAGAGTTTCGATATGTTTGAAATAATAATTAGCACAAGTGAGCCAACAATGGAATTGGTCAAGAAAGATCTTCTAATTTTCAATTGTTATCAAGTGGATTTTAAAAACATTAAATGTCCATTATAGTGTTGGAAAAAACACGAGAATATGTTTCTTGCAGTTGGTTTTGTGTTGGAAAAATCTTAAAAATAGTTGGATCTCAAATTGAAACCAATTTTTTTTTTTCATTAGTTGAAATCCTTAGTAGTTTTAGGAGATGTCATTTGCAGAAAAAAAATTTGGACAAATTGATCTTTGTGAAGAAAAAATGGCCCAATGATCATAGGATAGGTTGTAATTCCCCTTTTAGTTTGGCAGATTTTTTTGAGAGTGATTTTAATTTAGAAGAAAAGTTAGATGAGTTTGAAGGAGCTTTTAAAAGGGATGAAGTTGTGGAGTTGGAAATTTTGAATAATTTTTTCCCCAAATTTTCATGTATTTTAAAGTAATTATTTAAGTTAAAAATTATTTGAATTAATAAGTAGAATTAAATGATTATTAAATTAAATATTAATTTCCAGAAAAATGAGAACCAGGTTGTGAGAACTGGACAAGAGAATCAACTATTATTATATATGCAGGAACCGCCCTATTTGAGAACTGGGTGAATTTGGAAAAAGAAAAATCTTGAAAACTTGGTCAGTTCTCACCAGCCCAAAAATAATAATATTAGAGAACCGGTCAGGTTCTCATAACATAAGATAAGAACTAGAACTGGCTGGTTCTCACAAAAAAGTGAGAACCGCCCAACACTGGTTTGGGCTTGCGGTGCAAAAGTTCTTGGATATTGAATGATTTCTTCACTGAAAATAAAATTAAATCGTAGCTGAAAATTTTGGCGGAATTGGAATGTGTCTCTGCTATTGTTGGAAAGATATTGATGAGCAGGATTTAATGGATTTTATTTCATAAGATTTGGATTCAGAATGTGGGAGATATTGAAAATCAAATGTCATTCACAAAATTCAAATAAATTCCAAAAAACCAAGTTTTGGAAGGAAAAATCAGTTGAGAACGTGGTAAAACTTGAAGGCTTAGCATTCGATTCAAGCATGATTTCCTTTCACATTGGGCTGTTCAAAAAATCGATACATACATTGCAAAACAATGTTCACATGTTGAGTTTCCCTGTTTTGTAATGGGTTCACACTTGAGCCAACAACTCAAGCCACACTAGTATACAATAAATAACAACAATAACATTGTACATAGCAATAGCAAAAACAAAAATATCAAAATAAAAAACACAACTAAAAAATCACAACACAACAAAGTACAACAATAGAAACACAACAAAATGTACAACACATTTTTATGCCTAGCAAACCAAATCTCAAAATCTTGACAACCCTTTCCACTGCCCATTGAAATCAACACTCCAACTACGTACTCCCATTACTAATAGCCAACAACTCTTCCTTAAAGCCAATTCTAGTACTAATCATCATCTTGGCAAACTGACACTGGGGAAGTAGCATATCATCCCCCAATCCATGTGAATGACCACATGGAGCCCTTAGGGTATCACCCATACAATCCGAAAAGGCTATATGCCATATTTTATGGTATCAATATTGGCATCAACATGGATACTTACATGCCCAGCTTTATATGCATTATTGCTGGAGTTTACAAGAATGGCAACCAGAGCTGCAAAGGGATATACCCAATACATATGCATCTGCTCATCAGTGGTCAGTTTTTGAAACCCGGATCTTTATTGATCCAACTATCCTCAAGTGTGCCATTGTTCATCCCCACCTCGTAACCTAGGTTTTGGAAGTCCAAGAGATCACCTTGCCTTAGTGAAAATGTCAAAAACTTATTTAGGTAATGTGCTTGACAACTGATTCACCAAAGGATTGATATAACCAAACAATTCTAGTGCTTAGATATTTCAAGTCACTTGTGGTGGTATCATGCATGTAAATCTTGTTTATGTCAATATCCAAAAATTTGTAGATTATGAAACATGGTTTTTCCATACTAAAAAATACCGACCATTCAGCATGAAAGAGATACTGAGGGTATCATGGAAAGAATTGATTATGTTATGATACTTTGAAAGAACTGGACATTATAATAAACCTTTGAGACAATGATGAAATCGCCATGTCTAGCTAGCTCAT
>Ga0209208_10011329_pt1 | contig 11424 bp, 10 predicted proteins | sample S1TSphfallax_3_FD_187694 | JGI IMG/M metagenome (GOLD analysis project Ga0209208, IMG submission 187694) | Host-associated microbial communities from peat moss isolated from Minnesota, USA - S1T2_Fd - Sphagnum fallax MG (SPAdes) (version 2) | ecosystem: Host-associated > Plants > Peat moss >...
TATGGTGATATCACAAATGCTAAATGTGAGGCTTATGGCTAAATGAATTGTGCATCCTAAAATAGAAAATTGCCTATGTGCAATAACAAAATTCATTGATAGGTGACAAAAGTCATAATTGTACAAAAATATTTTAAAATATAAATTATGGCAATAGCATCTATATATTATAAAACATTATGACAATTACATTGATGTCATTAAAGTTTCTTAGAATTTAAAAAAGTACTTGTTAAACGGTTCTTTCAAGCATGAATGTTTAAATTTTAAATGACCATCAATAATTAAGCACCAAAAACAAGAGAGAATGTTGATAAAACAAAACAATGATAATTCAAAACAAAACAAGCATATAATAAAAAAAACATTGATACATGACAACAATAAAAAAATCAACAATCCACAAGCCTCACATTTCAGCCACAAAGTTGAAATATAAACTTTGACCAAAAAAAAACAATAAAAGAAGCAACAAAAAAATGAACAAAGGAAAATGGGTTAAATTATAGACTTTGACTAAACACCAAAAGAAACATTGTTCCAACCCCTAAGAAACAAGATAAAACAAACTAAAATAAAATGTGATTGTTGGAAAATAAATTGAACATGCTTCCTCAAACAAGACAAATCAAAATAAATGGACCAAATGCAAAAAAAATCACTCAACTTTCTAGCTTAAATGTTTCATCATCAAGATATGGCAATGGTAAAACATTACCATTTGATTACAAACAAGGTACATAGCTAGCAATTCCATAATACTTTAAGCTTTTGATTGACCAACTTTGGCCTTCTTCCCTTCTTCAAAGATTACATCATAACGGAAGTTTTTCAAAATGAAAATAGGTTGTGAAAACATGTTCACAATAGTTGGAAAATGTTCATTTAATCCGTTTCTTTTATTTCATGAACAAAAATGTTGACAATGTCCTCTCATCTTCAACATTCCTTAGTACTTGAACAACAACAATTTCTACTAACTTGAAATATTCAAGAAATGAGTTTGTAAATATTCATGAACATGACAAAATGTGCCACATATGATTGAAAGGATTCAATTCAAATGGAGGCTCCATGGCAACTATAGCATTTAAATTCATTTTGTGTTTTAAAAATGTTACACTGTAAGTCGAGATCTCAAAAGGACAATATTAGAAACCACATTGCAATACCTGATTGCACTCACAATAATAATGATTTTTAATTAGCACATAGTGTTTTTCAAAATTCAAGTTGACATAATATTGTAACCAATATTGGGATAAACAATCCTCAATGTGTCTATCAAACAATTGAAAAGGAATCGATTAATTAGTTCTTTTGTCAAGGTATTTATAGCACTTGCAAACAATAAGATTTAGATGTTAGATAATCAAAACAATAAGAAATACATAGACCATAAAGAATGTGTTCAAATGTGACAAACCATAAACATTTCAAATGATAGGAAATTTACAACATCTAACATCTAAATTTTATTGTTTGAATGTTTTTCCTTCATCCTTCCAAATGGATGATTTTTACATTTTGATTATATATTACTATACATACAATATTTTATATACATTTGATTTTATACAAATACATTACCAAAGAACTTGGACTCTAAAACTCAAATTGATTTTCTTTACTTAAACCAAACAATGACACGTTTCGTTTCATAATAACATATTTTGTTCATTTCAAAATCAATTATACAATTTTTGTGGCTTTGAATGTGTTAAATGTAAAACTAAAAAATCATTTTGAAGCTCAAAGACAACAAAAAATTGATGAAATATCTTGAGCTTCAAATTCCAAAATGATTTTATTAGTCTAAAACAAACAATTACCCCCTTCATTTCAAAAAACATATTTTATTCATTTCAAAACCAATTGGAACAATTTTGGTGGCTTTGAATGCACTAAATGTAGAACTACAAAAAAAAATGAGACTCAAATACAAAAAAAACAATGACCAAAGATCTTGAACTTCAAATTGCAAACTAGTTTATTAACCTAAACCAAACAATGACCCCTTCACCTCAAAAGAACATATTTTACTGAATTCAAAACCAATTGAAATTATTTTTGTGACTTTGAATGTGCTATGTGTAGAACTACAAAATATTTTTGAAGCTCAAAGACAACATAACAATGACCAAAGATCTTGAGCTTCAAATCGCAAACTAGTTTTATTAGCTTAAACCAAATTGCAATTATACTGTAATTATAATCTTTATCCCATATTGGTTGTCACAACTTTGAAGCTTGTAAATTGTTTATCTCTAGGTGCCTTACTTCAAATAACAAATGGTAATTGGGATGAATGAAAAAAAAATGTTTAACCCTAAATGCAAAATCCAAAATTTTTTTAATAAAAAATTATAAATCTACCATTTGAAATAAGATTTTCATAATTACTTAAGCCCCCTCATCTATTGACGTACCTACTTAGGCCACCTACCTGCCTACCTAGGCCTATATATTTACCTACCTACTTACCTAGGCGCCACATGTCAACATTTTATAAACCTTATAATATCGAACAACATAGATTTGCATAATTAATTTAAATAATAAATGTCAAATGGGCTTCAAATGCCACATGTCATTAAATGGTTAGTTTTTAAATGGATGTGTGTCATTAAATGATTGGTTTGAAAATGAACATGTGTCATAAAAAATCATTTAGTTGCACATGTAGTTGCATATGCAACTTGTTTTATGGATATGAATGGTTGAAAAGTATAAACAATGTACATCATTTGTATAATATGTTGCATGTAACTAGATGTCACGTGTGACTTGTCTTATGCAATTAATCCAAAAATTACTTGCATGTGTTGCATGCAATTGGAAATTAGTAATTGCAAAATCATAGTTTTCTTATAGTGATAACAAACTATAATATACCATTTTATTTTATATATTTCCTAAAATATATAAGTTATGACCTCCCTGAAAGGCCAACTTTGGGAACTTGATGTGTTCTTTTGGACTATGAATAAAAATTGGAATAAAAAATTATAACAAAAGATATAATCCTTTAAATAATTGGCAAATGGGAAAAGGTTTTACATAGTCAAGTTTGTGCATTGGCTCGTGTAATGGATACCTTTTATATGTGGACATGATTGTTCTTTCATTTTTTTTGTAACACCATTTTTAGCTCCCTACAATGCCAAAATTCAGAAAATAGTGTTAGATCATTAGCCAACAAAACCAACAAAACATGTGTTGTAACTTGTTGATGTTACAGTTAAATACACAAACAACATTAATGTAAAATTTTCTTCTTTTTCGATTCACACAACATTAACCAAGCTTAGTATTAAAGCAAAAATTTCTTACACCAATTGAGTGCTATTTTTAAAACATGCCCAACAACTTTTCACCCAAACTTATGAATTTTCATAGCCAAATCAAGAATTCACAAGACAATGTCAATTGAAGAAAAGTTTTTGTGGCATTAACTTGCCATGCAACAAACCCTCATTGAACCACATTCAACATCAAAAAAAGATAAACCAAAATCCATTGTCCACTATAACACCTCTTCTCTTCTAAGACTTTAAAATAAATAAATGCAAGAGGAAAGACATTGGGCTTGCTGGATTCCCTTGTAAAGAACTCTTGCAAGTTGACATATGATAGTGGGTTAAGAGGGTTTTGTCCATGTTCCACTTAAAAAGCTTTGGAATGTTTGGTTAAAGGTTCCATTACTAATGTACTTCCTTTTTTCCTTTAAAAAAATAATTCATAGGCCAAGGGTCTAAACAATTCACTACCAACTCCTATAGAACAAGCATTACAAACTTACTAGGTTACATAGGTTCATATAAATTTTGTGTGAAACTCAGTTTTCATAGCTTTGTACAAAAATTGCATGAGTTACATGTTATGATTAATATGAATGATATTTTTACATATTGAATATTTTAAATATTCAAATGAATGAAACTTTCTTCTTAATGACACGTGAATGTTCATATTTAATACACAAAAATCTCATAGTTTTATGCAAAATTATGTCATGATGAAAATTGTATGGATTTAATAAAAATGTAAATTGTACATGCTTCATGTCAAGAGATCATAAGTAAAAAATGACATGCATGAATTAATGATAGGTGTAAAAGGTTTAATAAAAACCACAAATAAACAATTTGCCATTTACATTAAGATTTTGTCATTGATCCCCTAGAAAAAATAGGTGGTTATGGGAATTGAGGAAACTTGATTCTTGTTTTCCACAACAATCAAGCTTTGATTCACGATTATATGCTACAAATTGAAAAAAAATTATGAAGACATAAAAAAAATTAAAAGACCTATTTTTCGAGCAAGTAGAGAGAAGGAGGAACTACATGATGGATTTTTTCTTCCAACACTTTACAAAATACCAAATCCTTCAAATTTAAAACACCATTTTCTCGAACAAAAAACATCCATCTTGTTAATCAATATTTACACACACTTGCCAAACCTCTATCACATTTAAGAATGTTGTAACAAAACCAAAATGTGTAAAATGACTACAAGAGAAACCACACAAGAAATAACCCATAACAAAGTTGAAGGAAAACCATGAAACCCAAAAAAAATTAATTTTTTTGTACAACTAGAAATAATGATTAGTTTACCCATGAAGATTATTCGTTTTTCAAGGAATTTAGAAGAAGAAAAAATTCAATTTTTATAATTTTTATCAAGATTGTGCAATGAATTTTAGAAGATAATTTAATTGATGAATCACATTTTTGAAATTTCATTTCATAAATAGGACTAAGAACAAATGTAGCAAATGAGGAAAAAGGCCCAAATCTATAATATCTTTCAACCTCCTTTAAAACACCAATTGTCATATATTATATAAGAGTTTCAATAGTGGATGATTTTTGCAAATAAATAAAAAAAATTCATTTACAACATTGACTCAAGTTAACAAAATCTAGAACATTTGTAAAAGAAAAAATTAAACATCATGCAAAAAACATTGTATCATTTTTTTGAATTCAATAGTCGAAAGCTAAACAATCCACCTTCCTTAACCTACCAAAATTTTCAACAATAATAGTCCCTTATAAATAAATAAAACTTATAATCACATTCATTTTAGGTCAAAGTAAAACATACCCAACAAAATACCTTGTAAAGAAAATTGGTGCATAACAATCCACCTCTATTTTGAAATTACAACAATGTAAATAAATACATAAACTCAATGAAGTATATTTTTCATGCACAAAACTTTAATGCGAGTTACAAATGACTAATGAAGAAATATTTAAAGCACATCAAAACATTAATATTATAATCACATGTAAGTAAAACAACCAAACAAACAACAACACATGGATGGTTTCATCATAGATGTATAAATATTGGAACTATAAAACACCTTCTTCCTTACCATTTTTGGCATTCATTGTACAAGAAGAGCTCGTCGATAATATCATTAACATTTTTTCTTGACATCTTTCTTTGCACAAATTCTCATTATAATAAAAGCTTTTGCAACCAACAATACAAAACAAAAAGCTTTTCAACTATACCACACATGATAATCAAATAGCAAAAAATTGTCTTTGTGGCTTTGTTTCTACCCACCTATTCACATGTTGTAAGACTTGCAATACCTAATTTCAATTTGATTTATCATATTATCTTTCAAGTATTGTAATCACCATCCTTGGAGATTAAAAAATAGATGGAGACATATGCACCAAAAGTGAACAAAACAAAATATTCTTCTAGAAAGTTCAATCATAGATTGATTCTTCAATCAAACAAGCCTCAAACAAAGTTAAGATCTTGCATTGTGATTTATAGAACTTGCAAAATCAATGAGTAAACAAATAATTGAACATTCAAAGAAACATGCATATCTATAGTTACTACATGACAATTTTTTTGTTTTCAAAGTTACTTCACAATTGCAAGTTATATTACAATCCTCAAGCCCCATGTAGAATAATTCCAATGATGAAAACTAGCATAAAAGAATAGTGATTGAGTTAACCTTTAAGTTTTTAATTGAATTCAATAACCTTTCTATATATGTTGAGTTATGGCTTTAGACCTTCCTTCCCTTCCATAAAAACCATATGCAAAAATTCAAAAATAAAAGGACAAAAAAGTTCAAATACCAAAAAAAATTCAATGTATAAAAAATCAAAAAACCTTTCAATATTTAATTGGCAAAAACTCAACATTCAAATGTTTGAATACCCACAAAAGATTGCCCAAATTTCATGACACCATCAATTGCTTTGTATCACTAATGAAAAGGAAAACCATGGACCATATAATCATAATGAAAGGTTTACAACCTTTACCAACTTCCAATTTATTGTCCCCACAAAACACATAATTTTCTTCATATATTTCTTAATGGTTTACATTTCAAAATCCTCAAATTTTGCAAACAAATTATTTATCATAAAAAACCATACCTTAGGTAATGACAAAAGTAGTAATTTTGATGAGAAAGAGACAAATGACATTTATGCCAAAAGATGATAATTTTAAAACAATGCCCTTATTCATGAAACCACCATTAAATATTAATGTATTTGTCATTACCTTGATGAGATTATTAAAAATCCTGCTTTGTGTTACATGTTCCAAAGAAATGAAAATTGGTAATCAATCTTGCACCACATATGTATGCACCAAAATCTAAAATTGATTATTTAGTATTATGACTTTGTTGTAGTTAAAAACAAGGTAGTGTGATTCTTTAAAGACGTTTGTTTTTTCTTTGACTTGCACATACATGAAGTCTATCATACCCTAGCTATCCGAATTTGTCCAATGTTTATTTGCCATCAATGGAACTCCTAAGAATGTAAACAAAAGACATTTTAGATTATGTATTTTTACATTAGCTTTTTTTTGTTGAAAGAGATGGAAGATTGTCACCATCTACTATCATATCTTCTCCCTTTCACCTTTAATTTAGACTTGAACTTGTTTAATGATGCTTGAGTGATGTTTGTTTATGTAAGTAATGTTGTTTTCAACATGTCAACATTGTTTGTTCATGTGCATTTCATCCTTCTTCATTCCAATGTGTTGCAAAGTGTTGTTGACTTTCATTTCCCAACATGTTTCTTTTAAGTGTCTAGTTTAACACCTAAAGTCATGTCCTTCCTTTGAATATAACTACAAAGAATGCACTTGACATGTTGGACATCCCCATCAACACCTTGCAACACATTTCCACCCAAGGAAACCACATCACCCAAATATCTTGGCATTTTCACAGTGCAACATCATAATTTTTCTTTAATTTCTATTTTGGTTGGCTTTGAATCTTTGGAAACATTTACAATCTCACACATCATAAAATGAAGGATAAGGGGCATACCAACTTTGAATCTAATATATGCATGTGTTCAAAGTCTAATACATGAGTGATACTTGGCCTTCCTTTCAATACCTACCCAACATTGGTTTACACTTGCACATGAGTTTTGCCTTATCTGAGTTATGCATATTTTGTTTAAGTCAATTTTAAAAAAAAGAAACGTGTTTTTAAAGTAAAACATTTTTCCCCCCACAAATCTCACTTTTTCATGATGGTTCCCAAACTTTTAATTAACTTTTACAAGTTTTCTTATTTCCATTTGAGTAGGAACCTAATCATTGCCTTCATGTGTTCCATGATCCAAATGGAGCTTCTTTGTCTTGTTGTCCTCCTTTCGTTACATCTTGTAGTTTTGTTATTGATCCAAAGGAAAAATAAACCAATCAATGAAAACGTCGTGTGTTTGAATGAATCCTTGTAGCCTATTGCAAAGCTTAGCTTCCCACCCCAAAAAATTGTGATGTCAAAATAAGAAACTACAATTGCAATCAAAAAGTTTCAAGAATCATGGGCTACAAAATTACCTTGGGTTGATATGTGTTTAAAGTTTTGATGGGTGTTTGCACATTTGTTCAATATAAGGCTTATAATTAGGTGGAAGGAAAAGACAAGTTGTTTACTCCAAAGTGGGATTCATTTTGCAATCATGCAGGTCACCCAAAAGCATAAAAGGATATGGGATTTGTGAAAAAAAAGGATTGGTGGTACAAACATGGTTTAAACATGGAGAAAACCGTGCACAACTTACTAATTAGTCATGTCAAATGATCATCTAACAAGTAGTAAACAAAGGTTTACTTGCAAATGGAATTCTGAAAACTTGTTGACACCATTGAAACAAAAGGGAATAAAATTCTTCACAATGTGAAAATAAAGTGAATTTTGATGTTGAACCTTGCCAAAAGAAAAATGGCAAGATACAAAACTTTCTTAGTGAAAATAGCTATGGACAACCTTACAAATCACCGAGCTTAATTATGAGCACTTGTGTGACCTTTAAATTTTGCTTGGGGTTGCATTCATTTTGCCCTTGTTCCAATTTATTCATGTTTTCATCAAGTTTGCCAAATTGAATAGGTATTTGTTTGTGATGTCATTACAACTATTAAAGTTTGTTGAAATGATGGTTTCAACATGTATTGTGATTAGAGCACCTAATTTTTTGCATACAACTTTTGGGCTTTTAAATTTCTATTTGAATGCAAACATGAAAAAATCTAGATGCAATGGGTAATAAACGTTAATACTAGAGTTTGCCACTTTGTCTTTGAAATGTGTGTTTAGTACATTTGGGTTGTGCATTGATATTTGAAGACAATGGTGGCTTCATTTGTGATAAAAGACATTTTTGTTATTGTTGGGTCTTTAATGAAGAACCAATGTATAGGTATTGCTTCCCATCTTTGTGTGATTGATAATTTTTTTGCAACCTAGGTATTATCAATCAACCTCTTTTTTATTTTATTTCAATAATTTTTATTTGAAGGATTTTAATGTGATTCCCACATGTGTTTGGGCTTTGGTAGAAGTTGCAAAAAGGGTTATCAATCAACCTTTAAATTATTATTTTGTCAATTACTATTTGGAGGGGTTTAATGCAATTCCCGCATGTGTTTATGCTCCATAGAGGTTGGAAAAGGGCTCATAACATGGGTATTTTGGAGGTTTTTTTCAACTTTTGTTTGGAGGTTTTAGTGCAATTCTCAAATCTGTTTGTGCTTTGGAAACAAGTTGGAAGAAAGGCTTTACCAATCTTGGTTTTTTTTTTCCTTTTTTTTTCAACTCTTGTTTCAAAAGTTTCAATGTAATTCCTATATGTGTTTTTTTTTTGGTAGGGCATGCAAAAGGGCTAATTCATGAATTCCTTAATGCAAGTGACCATGAATGCCAAGAAAACATGTTCAAGTTAACTTAGTATGAAATCAAATGCACTAAGATACATGACCCCCTCCACACAAATCCTTTGACCAAGATGTGGCACCTTGTGATAACATCACAATTTTGGTTACCAGATTTTTTGAATATTTGAAATTGTTAAGTTAACTATGGTGTAGGTGATTGATAATATGGAAAAGGAACATTATTTTTTTATTTTGACCTTTATTAAGTTCAAGCTTCAAAATAACATCATTATCTATTTATGATTAATCGTGCATTGGTTTGCATAACATCAATATATTATACAAAATTTGTTTTATGAAAAATGGATTGAAAGATGGAGATGTGTTTGACATTACTATTGTTATGATGGCAAGGGTGCAATGAACATGTTATTTGGGGCTTCACATAGCATCTACATATGAAGAAAACAACTTCTTTGGATTTGTGACTATTTGCATTACCATGATCTTTTATGGTGACAATTATTATTTTTGGCTTTGCTTATGTCTAGTGAATTACAATCCTTGAATGCCAAGGTAGTTCTTTTTGTTTCCATGATGATGACATGTTTTGATTTTCTTTCCCTTGGTCCCTTTTTTTGCATTTGCATTGTGTAGTAACATTGATTTATGTGAACTTGGTTTGATGTTCTAGTTTAATTGAGGTGCTAAAGCCAATTTCAATGGTTAAATTTCTCTTCAATTGTTTAGTTTAAATTCTTAACAAGTGTTCATTTGTTTTGCAATTTTTGTGCTTAGTTTTGTAAATCTTGCATTGTTTGCAATTTACAATGTCCATAAAACATTTTGCTTGGTCAAGCAAAAAATCAATTAAAATGTCACATGGAGTTGTCATATTTAAAGAAGAAAGTTCTTCACCTTTGTAATTACATACTTGCCAAATATTTTTTAAATTATGGGTGTGACACAAGTCAAAATTCCTACAACCTTAGGCTATTAGCCACTTGAACACCATGGCTAGGCATAAGGGAGCCACTAGGGCTAATTTCCAATTAAATTTATTATAAATAATTTATAAATATATACATTTTATTAAAAAAATTAAAATTCTCTTGAAAAAAAAAGAACATTGGTGTGTATGTATAGGCTAGGTACGCAATCCCCTACAAGTCCATTATTCTAGCCTAGGGTCAGTTTCCACATTGACGAAACAAAATTTTATTTTATTTTTCGAAAAATGAATAATTTGTTTTTAAAATTTGAAATTTTATATGTTTTCCATCATCTACAATAATATTGTGAAATTATTGAGAACATAGCCTATGATAATTATGATAATTTTTAACATTTGAAATTCATATTTTCACAAAAAATTTCATTTCACTATTTTGAGGATTATTTAATTACGAAACTGACCTTAGGGTAAGGTATAGGGGGGGGAATACCCACAAAAAATAAATTTATTACCCTAAATTTGATGTAAAACCCTAATTTTGATGGAAACCCTAATTCTATTGTTCTCAATTGGAAGAGAAAAGGTTCAGAGGGCTCACGAGTGATTAGGGTTTTGCGACACAGCTATAGATGTCGAGAAGTGGCAGTGATGTCGAGAGCTCGCTCACGAAGAGGGGATGGAGCAGCGAGGAGGAAGAATCGATTGAAGTGCAGTCAGGTTGAAATTGAGCTGTGAACGTTCGCAAGAGGTGCACCATCTTCTCCAGCTTCCCTTTGAGCTCAGTCTTCTTTTTCCGTCACTTTTTGCTGGTCAGTTTTTTTTTTTTCTCCAGCTCCTCCCAATTGGGGGAAAGAATTTGTGCCAGTTTCAGATGATGTATGTCTCTAAGAGGAGGATTGTGTAAGTATATGAGAAAAGTGCAATCTCTAAAACGTTCTGGGAAAAGGAACTGGAAACTGATGAATCCGGAAGACAAAAGTAGTTTTGCATTTGGTGCACAGGATTTTAGGATTGTTGTGACCTAAACAGAAGTCTCGTTGATCTTTGAGGATTTTTTTACTTTACTTTATTTCCCTCCATCTTCACCAAGAGCCAAATTTTCTGTTGCTTATGAGGTTTGTTGCCCCCTTCATTTTGTTCTAGTTTCAGGCCCATGAACTTTCTTTGGATTCTTGGGGTTCCTCTGATATGCAAGTGCTACTTTTTGTGTGCCGAGAAGAAATTAGGGTTGGGGTTGTACGCAATCAGCTCTTGAGAGATGGCTGTCAACTATG
>Ga0209208_10011330_pt1 | contig 11424 bp, 10 predicted proteins | sample S1TSphfallax_3_FD_187694 | JGI IMG/M metagenome (GOLD analysis project Ga0209208, IMG submission 187694) | Host-associated microbial communities from peat moss isolated from Minnesota, USA - S1T2_Fd - Sphagnum fallax MG (SPAdes) (version 2) | ecosystem: Host-associated > Plants > Peat moss >...
AAGGAAGAATTATTGACCTTTGTTTTTTTTTAAAAATAATGAGGGCTTGAAGGGGTGTGAAAAGGAAAAAGTGATGATGATGGTTGTAAATATGGAAAAAGGATCTTGGCACATCATGAAAGGGTGAGGTAGGTAAAGGGTGAGAAGGTTACAACATCACGAAGGAACTAGCTTCTCAAGGGTAGTCAAATCAACAATCATCTTGGAGAATAGAGGTAAGATCATCAAATAAGGGCGTTGGTGGTTGTTCAAGTGGGGGAACTTCATGAGCATGGTGACTGGAAGGGAACGGGCAAAAGTCAAGAAAAGTTACCTTTATTTGGCTAATGCAAAAAAATAGGAATAAAAAGGAAAAGAAAGTTGGGAATGTCAATTGTGGGACCTAAGGAGCAAAGGTAAGGTATGCCCACTTGTGCAGCAAAAGCAAAAAGAATTACAGCTTAGGTTGTCCAGTAGAAGTAGAATGGGGAAAAAATTGTTTTGGGGGTGTGGTAGAGAATTTTGGAAATATAGGTAGTTGGGAGGTGGGATTGTAATGGAAGAAAGTAGTCTAGAAACAATGTTAGGGTTTAGTAAAAAGAAAGGAATGGAAAACTTGAGGATTGAACCAGAACTGCATTGTGACCACTTCTTGGAGGTTTGGCATTTTTTTTTTTGCAAAGATTTGTTGTAATTTTGGTTTGATGATGTTTGCATGAGGTTGACTTGGTTTAAGGTTGTAACTGGTTAAGTGCAGGGAAAAGGGAGTGGTAGAGATTGGTAGGATATCAATTTGCCACATACGGTGGAAAAGATATAACCAAGAAAGCAAGGAAAGAAAGTTGTTAGAAAGAGAAATAGGATAATTGTCTGGAGCAAACATGGGAAAATGATACAACCAAGAAAGCAAGGAAAGAAAGTTGTCAGAAGGAAAAGTAGGATAATTGTTTACAACATACAAGGAAAAAAGATATAACAAAAATAAAACAAGGAGTACGGGAGTAGAAGTTAGGTAATAAAACTTGACTCCCCCCTTTGATGATATCCAAGGGTAAGGGGGAGTGACCCATGTCAATGTGTTAAGGATGTGCTAATTTTGCGCTTAACACCCATCACCAAATATTATTACACCCAAAAACCCCCATAAATTATGTAAATATGTGTGGCTAAAGCTCTATGGCCAAACCATCAAATTTATGGCTGGTCAGAATGGTGAAAAACAATGAACACAAATGTTCACCACCGAGTGTTTGGTGATAGGCTAAAGTGAGAACGCCCATAAAATTTTGTATGATCCAACATAGGCCAACTCTTGCACTATATGGGTGCTCAGTGATCGGCCTGTGTTTGGTGATGGGCATATTTACCCTAGTACCTGTTACCACCTCAAGGAATGGCTTCTTGCCCTACTATATCCATGACTCATTCCTAGGTGGAAAGAGCACCCAAGAAAGGCCCTACTGGGCCCTCTTCATAGTATGGAACCAAATCAGTGGGTGTCCCACTCAGACACATTTTCAGCCTTTCCCTCTTAGGTGGGACAGAAGTCCCAATTTTGATGTGGTCGGTTGGGCCGGTAATTTGAATTGATGGTGGAGAACACACTTAAAATGTGAATCATAGGTCGGGAAAACTGGATAAGCTTTGAAACAGGCTTTCATGGAACCAGTTACAACATAATGAAACACATGGAAGCCCCTACTGGACAGGATACGGTCCTAGGTGGAAGGGGTAAGCCTATTCCATAACACGTAATGTTCATGACATCGGGCTTCTAGATTGGTCACCCATTCCCCAGTAATTTCAGTGGGCTTGGTTCCATTACTTTTGCCTTGTTTCATGGTCAGTCCACCTATCATCCATCCATCATTCCATTTCCTTCTCCTACTGGTGACTGCACCCTCTCTTGAAGGCTTTTTTTACTTGCTTTGAGCTTCCTTGGCCTAGCTAACTTTGAAAAAGTTGAGAGATGATTTGCACAACTCGGCTAGGTAACTTTTTTCAATAAAGTTAGGGAATATGTGATGGAAAAAACAGCACCCAATGGGATTTGCTGAAACCCTGCCAATATCTTTGTCAACACGCTTGGGGATTGGGGGAGATACCAGGTATATGAAGAGTCCAGACATGCATTTCCTTTCCCTCACCGCACATCCCAGATTTTTTTAGCAATTGCCAATCAGGTGTTAACATATTTGTAAACCACTCCCCCAAAATATGCCCAATCACTTGTGAGCATGAATGAAGCCAACTCCTAGAACGCCACCCAAAGGATGATGGCCTTTCATCCCAACAAAGAAAGCAAGAGGAAAGATCTGTACTTCTGCAATCTCTCCATTGGATGCTGCTTACAATTCCTCACCCTACAGCCCCCCCAAAAAAGAGAACGCCAAGTAAAGATCTCCTCCTTTTCTTTCTCCAACTCCTTTCCATTAGACACCTATCATTCCTCCACTGCCCATGTACCGGGGTCTTCCTTTTTAACGCCACATAACTCTTTAACTCCATTTTATGCCTTTTAGTAATGTGTGGAGTGTTTAGTCTGTACATCCTCCCTGCTTTATCTGATCTGAGCAGATCTGAGGAGTCCTTTTGCGGAATTCTGGCCCAAAAGTGGCTTGCAACTTTTTCCAAATTCTAGGCTACACCTTACAAGTGGGCCTCTAGGTAGACAAAGATGTTGTGGGGGTGGGAGAGGGGCGGGGGAGGGATGGCCAAATCCAATGACCAAAAGTCAAGCTGTGGACTACCCATGCAGTTCCACAAGTAGGTTAGGGTAAAGTGCACTAATAATATTATTGTATAAGTGACTCCATTAAATATCTTCCAACTGAAGGGAAATTATATTCTGGAACCGTTTCCATCAAAGGCCCTGTGTAGGCTGTAACAATACCCAATTTCCATCATCTTGTACAACTTACTGGAGTTAGGTGTAAGGTACCACGCCAAACTGGCCTACTGGGTTCCCAGTACCACTGAAACTGAGAGGAAATGAGAAGTCGGGATGGAAACAGTACAGAGGACAAAAAACAGGGGACCAAACTAGTTTTCTCACCTAGTTCGTTTCTGATGGGAGTTTCATCCCCAGTTTTGGATTTACCTTTGTGCGCCTTGCCAGAATTTGACCCTGTAAATCTTCTGAACTGATACCCAGTTTCGTACAATTGATAGTACTCATTTTCTATCACTTTTTGGATACGCTCAAATTGGGGATCAAACAGGAATTATGGGATCAAACTTGGGCCCAAAGACAGGTTGAATATATGAATAACCCTACTCATGGGACATAGAATAAGAAGGCATTTGGTTTTGACCACAAAAAACAATCTGCAAAACATATCTTGCACACTTCCATTCAACATGCGACTCATTATCACCACTAGGTTTGTTTGGTGCTCTATTCTCAACTCCACTCACCCATTAAGTCCTACATCGTTTTGCAACACTAAGAATCCTGAGCAGTTGAAACATTCATTATATCACCTGAAACATTTGAGCTCGTGTGGAGGATGAAAAAATTAACATCCACTAGGAATCAACTAGTGTTGGCCAGGTATGTGGGTTATGGGTAGCTATGTACAAGAACATATACCAAGGTATGTGAAGCCTTGATCGGTGGGTGGACATTGAGAAAAAAAAAGAAATAGACCTCCGTAGGTGGGTATGTTCTTGCTCATACATAACGAAGGTCCTTGCACAAGTGGGCTTCAATTTTTTGAAGCCCAACAAATGCACATGCTTAGGGGATTTTATTGATTTTTACATGGACAATGCATGAAGATTAGGATAGAACTTCTAGAGTTTTAGGTTTCATTGTGCCTTGTGTCTTTTGTGAAAACATCATGGAAAGTGTAGTATAGTTGACAATTTATAATAAAGTTTGAAGCATTATTGTTTTGTGATTTGATCATTGAACATAGTCATAATTTTTCACTTTGCATTGATGTGTATGTGTACCTAGAGTGAAGAGACAAGCTTTTTAAATTCAAGCATAGGTACAAAATCTTTTGTGTTTTGTGCATTTTTCTATTTTTTAAATTTATTTTTTTGCTTTACATTCCACACATTTTGTTGGAGTGAAGATTTTGTCTCAATTAAGTTATTTGCATTGTGATTTACTTATTTTCGTGTTAATTTATATGTTAGGTTTTGTGTTTAGTTTTTTTTAATGTGCTACTCTATTTATTAAATTTTGTGTTTAGTTTTTCATTAAATGCTACTTTGTTGATTTAAGATTTTAAGTTTTAATCTTGAACTTTTGTGTTTTGTTTTTCATTATATGTTATTTTACTAATTAAATTACAATATTTTGTTACATGTTATTATGGTAGTTTAGGGTTTTAAATGCAAAAGTTTGTGCTATGTTTTCCACTATCTATTATTTTGTTGATTAAACTATAGTTACTATGTGTTACTCTTGCAATTTAAGGTTTTAAACACCAATGTTTTATAATGTTGATGTGATTGTGGATTTGCTTACTTTGAGGGATTACACTTGTAAGACTCATTTGCATCTATGACTAAATGTTCACATGCATTTGTTGATATTCATATTTATGAAATTGGAACTAGGAATGGTGATGGTGATGCATTTTGATACGACTTTTTCAATAAGTTAAATGTTGAAAGGGATGTTAACAAGGAGGAGATCTTACAAGTTGAAGAAGTAGACACATGAAAACAACTCCTTTAATTTGAGGTCAATCAAAAGTTTTTAAAATCCTTAGCACAAAATTACAAGGACATGGGTTTTCTATAAATTTAATGTTTCTTTTGCCATGGTTGATTTTTGAAAATTTCAATGGATGTGTTGTGTCGATTATTTTTATGTCTAGCAAAAAGATTATTTACAAGTAACATTTACCATTGTAAGGGCTTTATCATGTATAACAAATAACATGAAACAATTGCAATGAGTATGCATGTTTCCAATGAACCTTTTGCTATGTTAAATCTATACAATGCCAAAAGACTTATTGATATTGTCATTGTTTCAATTAATGCCTATAAAGCTTTCAAGAAGCAAAAAAACTTTATAAAGTATTCCATTGTTAGTTTTTTCACTCCAAGATCATTTACAACAAAAATAACCTTTTTTAAGAACAACTATTGGATGATTTATGTTTGTATATCACTAAAGGGTATTGTTTGTTGAACTTCACCAAAAACATTTGGTTTAAGAAACTAGTATTTGAACAATGTGGGAGGGTTATGTTTATAAATATACGACATATTTGCAATGAAACAATACTTAAGATAGTTAGCATGTACCCTTGCTGATCATCTTGTTAACCATGTCTTTCAAGCACTTACTACAACCACCACAATTATTTTCATGTTCGATCTTTGGATGTCTCAAGGAGGATTTGACACATTTGTTTTGGTGGTCAATTAAATTAACAGAAAGTCAACTCATTGTCACATTATTATAAGGATTTTTGAGGTTTGTGAGACATTAAGAACTATCATGGCTCTGTAATTGAAAGATTTGCTTGTTTTGATTTTTGTGACAAGGTCATAGATGAAAGCACTAGTGTGAAGTCTCACAAATGTTTTAATAAACATTGTGTCATGTGTTCCACTAATGTTGCCCCAACCATATGTTGACAATTGTTATGGGCATGTTATGTTTTAATGTTGTCAATATGCTACTAATGATTTAAAATTTTGTGGTTATATGAAGGAGGTGACAATAAAAGATGCACAAATGCCACTATAAGAAATTCTTACATGGAAAAAAAAAGTGGAAAAGGAAGGAAAAATGGGCAAAAGTTTTAGAAATGCATATTTTCACCCTTGGAAGTTAAAGAGACCTATGAAAACTAGATTTCCCTCCATAGTCATTCTTTTAAAAAAGACCTTGGAGTTTAAATATGCAATGAATTTATGTTGTTTGAAGTAGACATTTGCCTTGTAAAACAAAATTCCCAACCTGCAAACTTGGGCTATGGTAAAAAAAGTTAATGAAATGTATATTTCAAAGGTCATATAATGTGTGTTGAACCAATCCCAAGGGTATTAATTGTTGTATAACGTAATTGCCACCACCATCGCCATGTGTTGTATGATGAAATTTTATAATGATTGTTCCTATGCAAATATGCATTTATTATTTTGTGAATTTTATGTTGATGTTTCCATTAATTGAATTGAGCTTCTATGATTGAAATTCTATGATTGAATTTTTCAATTGTCCAACAATTTGCTAATTGTTTTTGCTTGAAGGTTGGGGACTTTGATTATGAGTTGCATCATATTAACCATCTTATGACATTTGAGGTGATAAGTGTGTTGAAGCCATTTTTAGTTTTTGCATTTTCATTGCAACTCCACTATGCACATAACATGCTAGTCCTTACATTGAACCTTTGTTTTTAAAAAATGTAATTCATTCAAAATAATGTGGGCTTTGAAATGGCATTGTAGATTGCAAAAAAATATGATTGTGAGATTTTGATCCTCCTATTGGTAATTATTTACAATAGATTGACCCCAACCCCCTACAATGTTGAACCTCTAGATGTTGTTTTCCTTGAACTACGTGTCTTTAGTTCTTTAACTTCAATGAAAGAAGTTGCCATGGCTTATTTAAAATTGATTTATTGTTTTATAAACAAACTAAAACACCAAGTGAAGATTTTAATCCTTAGGGTTTAGGGTTGTCAATATGGCTATGATTATCAAAAGATTGAGGCATTACTATCTTGGCATTGAGAATTTGGACAAGCTAATTATTATCATGAAAAATTGGCCAAATGACCTTAGATTAGGGTGTGCGAGTAGTTTAGGGGTCAAATGATTGGAGGTATATTAGATTTTTATAATTCTTTATTTGAAAAAAATGAAAAATTGATTACAAATTTTTGGTTTATTTAAAGAAAATTGATTTTATTGTTGAAAGTTGTAAAAAGTAGAACACCTTTGTTGCAAACAACTATCAAATTAAAATAGAGAAGTAATTATGGATTTATTTTGGTCTTTTGTTGCATTAATTTGTTATTTCAAATGGTTGTTTGTTTTTTAATATCCATCATGCATTTGTTTTGTTTTAAATTTGTTAACCACTGACCAATTTTGATGTTATGTTGTATGTATAGGTGGGGTTTTAAGAAACCCATGACAAGGGACATAATGCTTCAATGATCAAATAAGTGAAAACAAAAAATGAAATGATTTTAATGTTTTTAAATTTTCATGTAAGTGATTGATGTGCTCTTCTTTGTATTTTGTTCATGTGATGCAACTTCATCATTGAAATGTGATTTTGCAACCAATATTGGAGCAATTTTTGCTTTGCATGTTCTTTTTGGTTTTCAACTTTCCATGGCACCTTGATTTCGTCAAATTTTTTATTTATTTATATTTGGTCTTAAAGTTTTGAGTGTTTAAAAAACAACTTAGAGTTAAAGCTTGGTTGAAAACTTTGTGAATCAATGTTTGGTTTGGTATTTAATAAATTGTGTTTTAAAAACTATAAAACTAGTTGGGGGCTATGGTGTTTTGATTTATCTTTTGTCTTCTAGTTTGCTTTTGACGTTTGAACATTGGTTTTAAAAACAATAGAGTTATGGTGTTTATTTTTGGTGTTTAAGCTTGAATGTTTAAGAACTATAAAACAATGGGGTTGTAAGTTGAAAGAATTACTAAGTCAAAGTTTGAAGTGTCTTGTTTTGTTTGCATCTTGTTTTTTCTAGTCTTGAATGTTTAAAAAACAACATAGTTAGAGGGATTCAAAATTTTGTGAATTGGTGAGTTTGTTTCAATGAATGTTTGAAAATCTACATAAAGTAAGACATTGAAAGTTGAAATGGTTGCAAAGTTGAAGGTTGTGTTTGTTTATGTTTGGGAGGTTGGGGTGGAAAAAGTAGCTCCAACTTGACAATGCACTTTGCATTAAACTTTTGTGTGAATCTACCAACACTTTTTCAAGAAAAAAATGGTGGTTGCATTCAACATGAACAACTTCAATTTCTAGTTTTCAAGATGTGTCTTCATCATCCAAGGGTGGGTTACAAGGATTATAATTGTGATTATTTAGTCGTTATGCATTAGATTGTAACCACTTTATAATAATTGATGCCAAATTAAGGTTTAAATCTATGTTAGGTGAAACAATTTTACACCCTTTCTTGTTAGATTTTGGCACAATCTTTGTAATGATAGTTTCACATGCACATTGTCTTTGAATGTATTTTTGCATGAAAAATATGTCAAATTTTATTATGATTTTCATGCACATCTCAGGGTCCTTATCCACATGGCATTTAATATTTAAATGAATGGGGTTGCAATGATAATGCAAAAATTAAACATGCAATGCTCGGAAGGTAATTTTGAATGTACATGCCTACCCAACACTAGAACCAACACACATGTGTATTGACATAGTTTGTGAACACATTGGTGGTATTCTTTCCATCAAGCGATATTTTGCATGGAGAATATTGATATTGAAGGGCAAGAACTGAACATGTGCACCAAATTATGAAATGTTAATGAAGTCTCCAATGTGAAAGGCACACAAATTTGAGGCATGTAAAACTTCATATCTTACAATTTTTGAAAATTGATAATGAGAAAATGGGAAGAATTCACATGAATGCACAAAGGTGGCAATGTGAACTTGTCAATTTCATTTTGGAAAACAAAAAAAAACATTTGCATGATCAAATTGAATTTTTTTATTGAATTGTAGATTTGGGGGTGTGATTTGAAGGGGAAATTGCTTTCAAAATCAAAAGAGAAACATGATTGAACTTTAACTATTCCTCAACATAAAAAGTAAAAGTGTTTATTTGCCAAGCAAGATTGTTTTAAAAATCATTCTCTTTGCATCACATGGCTAATTCAAACCCAAATAAATGGGTTTTACATATAAGCAGAAGTGTATTGTTAATATTTTTTTCTTATGCATTTGACAAGTCATTTCCATTGTCAAGAACCCTTTTGAAATTGTTGTTTGTTTGTTTTCTTTGTTATGTTGAGATCTCCCAAACCACAATGCCTCCTCCATGCTTTTGGTACCATTAGAAAGCCTTTGATGAATAGGGGTGCACCTCTACTTAATCAAGTGATGTTTTGTAATGTTCAGGCAAAAGTTATTGAATATTGAATAATTGTTTGAAAGAATTTTTTTATAAATCAAAACTAAATTTGTAGGGAAATTGGTGTAAACTCTTGATCATGTTGGAAACTTAAGCCTTTAGTGAGTGAGATTTCTTGGAGATGATTTCATGACTTTTAGACCTAATATGGGACAGGTATCGAAATTTGAGTAATTTTTGTCACTGAAAATTTAAATTTAAATTTAGAATATTTTTTTCACAATTGAGCTCTATTGTGGAAACGTCCTCTTCACAGTGCTCAGTGATTTCCCACAAGAATTCCATATGAATAATGGAATTATTCATGCCATATAATTATGATGATTTTCCACAAGAATACCATATGAATAATGGAATTTATTCAGGCCATAATGATGACGACTTTCCACAAGAATTTCATACGAATAATGGAATTATTCATGCCATAATGATGACGACTTTCCACCAGAATTTCAATATGAATAATGGAATTATTCATGCCATAATAATGACGACTTTCCACACGTCATTGGTCAACCGTCAATGCCATATTTTACAAAAGTGGGATTGAATTATCTAAAGAATTATTAAAATGGATGATGCCTCAGGGTAAGGTACGGAGCCACGACAATTGGGCATGCAGTAAAAGGATAACTTTACGGGTTAAATATGCGGCCTTTTCCAACAGGCTGTTAAAAAGTGTAGGTGTTGTTCCCTTGTTCCCTACCCCCCAAACACGTGGTCAGAAAGATGACAGCATGGAAAGTCAACCATTGTTTTTTTTAATACATTTTTGACCAGAAAGAAACCCCGGAGTTCCGGACTCGCTTTTCAAAAATCAGACCGTATGAGACGTGGCCGTTTTGATGCGACACACGGTGTCTGTGTCCCACTATCACAAATACAAAAAAAGTGGACGCTGCGTGGCGTATTCTCATGCCAGAAAGTGATGATCGGGGATTCTGGGCCCAAAAGACCAATAGTTTGTGTAAAAGACGTGGGACCGCTACTAAGGACAATCTAGATTGCTAGACTGTGGAGGTTTTTTTGTCTTTTGTTTTTTTTTTTTTTTTTTCGTTTTTGAGGGGAGGGGGCAAAAGCTTCTTTGTTTTGCCCCAACCAAATTGTGTAGGATAAGGACCCAGGATGAGGCCATTCTGGTAATGCGGGTCCAGTGAGTTGACCCAAGTTCTTCCAACCGGCCCAATCAAGGTCCTTACCCAGCTTAAAGATCTGCTAGAGTCTTCAATGGCTGTGATTTATTTGAGGAGGAGAGAAGGCACCTTATGGGTAAATTCTTTAGAACCTTGCATGGAAGGTGTTATAATCTGTTGAGGAAGAAATTTTACAAAGTGGTGTGCATCCTTCACATACACCTTAAAGCACTGGCAAAAAAAATTTAGCCTCTTTGGATGTCACATTATTAAGCGAAATTTGTCCTCTGCAAAAGGTGAGGCAGTTCAAAAATTGGTTTTTGAAATGCATTGCCTCTTTTTTTCCCCCATCATACCCACTGAGTATCACATTAATTTTTTTATAAAAAAATTGCTGGTCCTTTATGCAGGATAACACCGGTAGAGTGAGGCGTTCCCAAAATAAGGACCCCTTTCACTCCGACTTTTGCAGGCACACATTTCGAGAACACCCTGCTCAGTGTATGTTACCCTACAAATGAGGGCTTCTATTAAGGATTTTGTCATTTAGTCAAAGTGGTGATCATCCAAAAAATAATTTAGCCAAATTTGGTTACATACTAGATATGAAAGTAGGAAAAAAAATCTTTCTTGGCTACTTACACCCATCATAAAATCTGACGAATTTGGGACTTTTTTTTTTCATGAAAAATCCTGTGTATAGATTGAAATCGTACTTTAAAGGTCAAAATTTGGTGAAATTTTGCCAATAACAGAAATGCTGCCTAAAATAGATAAATTTGACAAGTCCTTCACAGTAAGCAGACGATGTTGACCATGGTGATCTCCGCCTGCAACACGTCCATTTGGTGGTGATCTTCATACTTTGGTGCATCTCTCATGATTTAGGTTTCAACAACAAATTCATTCAGGAGGAAATGAGGGACAGTTATTTGAGCAAGTTGTTTGACACTGAATGATACCAATTTAAGGACTTTTGACAAGTGTGGAAATTCTTGCCAATGTAAAAGTAATAGCTTCTTGGTCTGCTCTTTGAGTTCATGCTGTTTTTTAATACATATGCAGTTCAAACCTGATAGTTGAAATCTGCAGATCTTTAATTTTATTAAAATTTCGGCATAAGTAACAAATCATTTTTCAGCAAAAAGAAAAAGAATCTAATTTATGCTGAAATTGTTATGGTACTCTGATATTGCAGCATAAAATCT
>Ga0209208_10011331_pt1 | contig 11423 bp, 9 predicted proteins | sample S1TSphfallax_3_FD_187694 | JGI IMG/M metagenome (GOLD analysis project Ga0209208, IMG submission 187694) | Host-associated microbial communities from peat moss isolated from Minnesota, USA - S1T2_Fd - Sphagnum fallax MG (SPAdes) (version 2) | ecosystem: Host-associated > Plants > Peat moss >...
ACTTTGTTTCCAGAAATGTTTCCGGGAACCCTTGCGCATTCCTTGGCAGGGAAAGCCTTAAATGAAGGTTTATGGTCTTTGGATTTGATACAGATTCGAGATTTTGCCACCGATAAGCACCGATCTGTTGATGATACCTGCTTTGGGGGTGGAGCTGGGATGGTTTTGCGCCCAGATATTGTGGATGCAGCCCTGGACAGGGTGATATCGCGTGAAAAGGGGAAACGCCGTCCTCTCATTTATTTAACACCACGGGGTAAACCTCTGGATCAAACCATGGTACGCCGCTACGCTTTGAGCACCCCTGGCCTTATTCTTTTATGCGGGCGCTACGAAGGTATCGATAACCGTGTTATTGAAGCATGGGGGGAAAAAGCCGAAATGGAAGAGATCAGCATCGGCGATTTTGTTTTATCTGGGGGCGAAATAGCAGCCATGACATTACTTGATGCTTGTATTCGCTTGCTTCCTGGTGTAATTGGTAAAGAAGAATCTGCTGTTCATGAGAGTTTTGAGCTAGGATTATTAGAGTATCCGCAGTATACTCGTCCACAAGTTTGGAAAAATAGGGTGGTGCCTGAAGTGTTACTTTCGGGGGATCATAAAAAAATCGCCGCTTGGCGCCACCAAGAAGCATTACGGATAACACAGATACGACGGCCAGATTTATGGAGGCGATATCTGGAAGAGATGGAGAAAAAGAAATGAACCTTTTGCAACAAATTGAACAAGAGCACGTTCAAAAATTAACAGCTGGGAAAAAGATTCCCGACTTTCGAGCAGGAGACACCGTACGTGTTCATGTAAAAGTGGTTGAAGGGGAACGTCAGCGTACTCAACCCTATGAAGGCGTTGTCATTGGGCGGAAAAATCGGGGATTAAATTCTTCCATGAGGGTTCGGAAAATCTCCAATGGTGAAGGAGTAGAACGTGTATTTCCCTTATACTCTCCTAATATTCGCATTGAGGTCGTCCGCCATGGTGATGTTCGTCGTGCAAAATTGTACTATTTGCGGAATCGCACTGGTAAGAGGGCCCGTATTGCTGAGCGCTCTCGTCATAAATTAGAAGCTCAAGGGTTTTTGGAGGTTGTAAATGGTGAAGGCGTAGAGCCTGTATCTGCCCCTATTGATGTAGGTTATGTTGAAGGAACAACCGCACCACAAATAACAGAATAAGAAAAAGTTTTGGCCTTTTAATTTGGACTGCAAATAGCGGACTCTTACGCTTCCGTTTTTCAAATACATCTCTTGTATTCTGTAATATGGTTCTTAAAATCCGCTACTGTCACCACAAAATCCTTCAACTGATGGCATACTCTTAAGTTGCCCAAATATTTTTCTTGATCTCTTATATAATCCCTTGCTAATAGGCGTTAAGGTTTGCAAAATAAAAACCAACAGATTACCTGCTAGGGCTGTGGAGACACTAACTTTATGAAAAACGTTGTTATTGTGGAATCGCCGGCGAAAGCCAAGACGATTAATCGTTATTTAGGCAAAAATTTTACGGTGGTTGCGAGCTTTGGCCATATTCGAGATTTACCTTCTAAAAATGGCTCCGTACGTCCAGAAGAAGATTTTGCCATGACGTGGGAGGTGGATGACCGTTCTAAAAAACATATTGCTGAGATTGCCAAAGCCGTTAAAGGGTCTGACCGCCTATACCTCGCTACTGATCCAGATCGAGAAGGGGAGGCCATTTGTTGGCATGTTTATCAAGTTTTAAAAGAGCAAGGCGCCCTTGCTCCCACAACAGATGTGCAACGAATTGTTTTTCATGAAATCACTAAAACAGCTATTCAACAAGCATTAGAGCATCCACGTAAGATTAACAAAGAGTTGGTTGACGCCTATCTGGCGCGTCGTGCTCTTGATTATCTGGTTGGGTTTACTTTGTCGCCTGTTTTGTGGCGTAAATTACCCGGATCCCGGTCTGCAGGCCGTGTTCAGTCTGTTGCTTTGCGCCTAATAGTTGAGCGGGAAGTTGAAATTGAGGCTTTTAAACCTCAAGAGTATTGGTCGATTACGGCACAGCTGATAACCCCCCGTCAGGAAAAATTTATAGGACGCTTAACCCACCTTAATGGAAAAAAACTTGAAAAGTTTGACTTGAACACCCAAATTCAAGCTGAAGCTGCTTGTGATGTCATCCGTCAGTGCGCTTTATCAGTTACAAATTTAGAAAAACGTCAAGTTAAACGTCACCCTTCTGCTCCCTTTATTACGTCAACACTTCAACAGGAAGCCTCACGGAAGTTGGGGTTTAGCGCATCCCGTACAATGCAGCTTGCTCAGCGTTTGTATGAAGGGGTTGAAATAGATGGGGAATCTACGGGCTTAATTACTTATATGCGTACCGACAGCATTCAAATTGCTGGTGAAGCTCTGGTGAGTACCCGGGACTATATTGAACAAACGTATGGAAAATCTTATTTGCCCTCTGCTCCAAGGGTTTTTAAGAATAAAGTCAAAAACGCCCAAGAAGCTCACGAAGCCATTCGTCCCACCCAAATTTCTCGTGCGCCTGAAGTGGTAAAAAAATACTTAGACGAAGCCCAATACAAGCTTTATGAGTTAATTTGGAAGAGAACCATTGCTTCTCAAATGGAAAGTGCACTCTTTGACCAAGTTTCAGTAGATATAGCGTCTTTAGATCGGATTGTTTTACGCGCAACAGGTTCGACCCTAACTTTTGATGGGTTTTTAAAGCTTTATCAAGAAGGCGTAGATGAAGAGGCAGATAAAGATGACGAAGATCGTCTTCTGCCTGTCCTATTTATGGGGGATGCTATCGCCCAAGAAAAAGTTACACCTCATCAGCATTTCACACAACCACCGCCCCGGTACAGTGAAGCAAGCCTTGTTAAAAAATTGGAAGAGTTGGGGATTGGTCGCCCTTCAACTTATGCTTCTATTATTAACGTCTTGCAAGAACGGGATTATGTACGCCTTGAAAAGCGTCAATTTATTCCTGAGGAACGTGGGCGCCTGGTCACCACCTTTCTGACTAACTTTTTTAATAAGTATGTGCAATACGATTTTACAGCCCATTTGGAAGAGGAATTAGACGAGATCTCACAAGGCCATTTAGCGTGGAAAACAGTTTTATCACAGTTTTGGGAACCTTTTTATGCTACCACTGAATCTACACAAAACTTGCGGACCACAGAAGTCATTGACCGCCTTGAACATGATTTAAGCTTTTATCTTTTTCAAGGACAAGACGACCTAACACGTGTTTGTCCTACTTGCAAGACAGGACGCGTGAGCTTAAAACTAAGCCGATACGGTGCATTTTTGGGTTGTTCAAACTATCCAGATTGCCGCTATACACGCCCCTTGAGCATGAATGGCGATGACGCGCTTACCATCGTCCCTGAAGAACCCAAAGAAATAGGGGCTGACCCTTCAACAAAAGAACTCATTACTTTGCGCAAAGGACCTTATGGGTATTACCTACAATGGGGAGACGAGACCACGGTATCAGCTCAAGGAACCTCCATACAGGCGGAGAAACCGAATGCGTCTAAAAAGAGCAAAAAAGTAAAGGGCAAGAAGGCTGTAAAACCCAAGCCAAAGCGCGTCTCATTACCAGCAACAGCAACCCCAGATGATGTCACCTTAGAAATGGCTTTGCGCCTTAAAGCCTTACCTTTTGTTTTGGGTCAACACCCAGAATTAGGAGAAAATTTGAACATCGGTCTTGGCCGTTTTGGTCCCTATATAAAATTTGGCGATCAGTATGCTTCCATTCCTAAAAGCTATGATTTTCTTAAGCTCTCTCTGGAAGATGCGATTCACATCGTCAATGCAAAAGTCCAAAAAGGGGCTGCACATACAAAAAGCAGAAGTAAATTCGCAAAAGCAAAAAAAAGAACTACAAAGAAAAAACAGCTCAATAACCAATAGTAACACTTTGTAATATTCCAGCATTTGCGTGGATAGAGCCAGTAAGTCATTCTAATGTTATCGCTCTATTCTATACGTGAAAGGTATTTATGACCCAAATTCATCCAACAGCAATTATTGATCCAAAAGCGCAACTTGGAAAAAATGTAAAGGTAGGTCCTTTTTGTTGTGTAGGTCCTGATGTTGTTTTGGGTGATGGCGTTCAGTTAATTTCCCATGTTGTTATTGATTGCCGGACTCATATCGGTGCTCAAACAGTTATTTATCCTTTTGCCTCTATTCAGCGTACTCAAGATTTAAAATATAAGGGTGAGCCTTCACAGTTAATGATCGGAGAAAATAACACAATCCGTGAACACGTAACTTTGCAGCCTGGTACAGAAGGGGGGGGCATGGTGACCACAATTGGCAACAATAATTTATTGATGGTGGGATCCCATGTTGCCCATGATTGTCAAATTGGGAACCATGTTGTTTTGTCTAATGGGGCTACGTTAGGTGGGCATGTTTATATAGGTGATTATGCTATCCTAGGGGGGTTATCGGCTGTCCACCAATTTGTTAGGATCGGTGCGCATGCAATTATTGGTGGTATGTCAGGTGTGGAGCGTGATGTCATTCCCTATGGCCATGTCAAAGGAGACCGCGCTCGCCTTTCTGGTCTAAACCTTATTGGGTTAAAACGCCGTGGTTTTCCTGCTGAGACAGTTCAAGCGTTACGGGATGTCTACCAAGATCTTTTTGAAGTAACAACCCATCCCTTAGCTGAACGAATAGAAAAGGTGGTTAGTAAGTATGGTAAAAATCAAGACGTAATGCAGCTGATTGGATTCATCCGTCATGAGTCTTCTCGCTCCCTATGCTTGCCACAGATAAGCGAGGTAGCTTGAAGCCAGCGCATGTCATTGGCCTTTTGGCAGGCAAAGGAGACCTTCCCCATCAAATTATTACCCATTGTCAACACCATAAAAAACCTCTTTTGCTTCTTGCTTTTGAAGGTCAAACAGATCCCAACCTAGCTGCTTCTTATCATCCCCACCAATGGGTCCGTTTAGGGGCTGTTGCTGACATTTTAATGCATTTGAAAAAGCATCATGTAACACACATCGTTATGGCTGGTGCCATGCATCGTCCATCATGGTCTGAGTTAAAACTAGATTGGACAGGAACGCAGTGGTTAGCCAAAATGGGATTGAAAAAAGCAGTTGGTGATGATGGACTCCTCAGTAGCGCTATTCAGCTTTTAAAAGCAGAAGGGTTTGATGTGCTAAGCGCTCATGATATTTTGGCGGACCTCTTGGCTCCTGCAGGCGTCATGGGATCCCATAATCCGAATGAGGATGACTGGGAAGATATCTTAAAAGGTAGAGAGGTAGCACATGTATTGGGGAGTTGTGACGTTGGGCAAGCCGTCGTTATTCAACAAGGACTTGTTTTGGGTGTGGAAGCCATTGAAGGGACGGAAGCTTTGCTGGCGCGATGTGGCCAGTTGCGCCGTAAGGGGCAAGGAGGCGTCCTTGTCAAAATGGCTAAGCCTAACCAAAGTCGAGAAGTTGACCTACCAACAATTGGGTTAGACACTGTTCAACAGGTCCAAGCAGCTGGTTTATGTGGCATTGCGATAGAAGCGGGGGCTGTGCAAGTCCTTGATCTAAAAGCTGTCGTGAAAGCAGCAGATAAAGCTGGTCTTTACCTTGTGGGCATATCTCCTTTATGAAAAAGTATACCATTTTTTTATCCGCAGGGGAGCCCTCAGGTGATTTCTTAGGAAGCCAACTGATGAAGGCTTTAAAGGCTCGCTTAGGAAAACATGTCAAGTTCGTTGGATTGGGGGGAGCTTTGATGGCAGAGGAGGGGCTTTCTTCCCTTTTTCCCATTGAAGAATTGTCCATCATGGGATTCGTTGAAGTCATTCCTTATATTCAACGTATTCGCCGACGTATTCAAGAAACTGTCAAAGCAATTGAACTTTCCCAACCTGACATCGTTGTTACCATTGATTCGCCAGGATTTAATTTTCGGGTTGGAAAAGCCTTGAAAAAAGTTTTGCCATCATTACCGCTTGTCCATTATGTTGCGCCTTCAGTATGGGCGTGGAGAAAAGGACGTGCGCGCAAGGTCGCGCAGTTCCTTGATCATTTATTGGTGTTATTTCCTTTTGAACCACCTTATTTTATAAGAGAAGGACTACCAACTACGTTTGTAGGGCATCCAGTTGTTGAGCTTGGCTTAGAAAAAAAGCGGGACCATTCTTTTCGATCGCGCCATCATATTGCTTCCAAAGCCCCAGTCTTGACGCTTTTACTTGGGAGTCGGCAAGCAGAAGTTGCACGTTTGTTGCCTATTTTTCAAGAAACAATTCTTATTTTGCGTCAACAATTCCCGGATTTGCATGTTGTGGTTCCTACTCTGTCTCATCTAGCAGCACAAATCCAAAGAGATCTTAAATTCCCCGTAACAATTCTTATAGAGCCAGCTGAGAAGTTTGCAGCATACCGTGAAAGCCAGGCAGCACTAGCAGCAAGTGGTACAGTCACGCTTGAATTAGGAGCTGCGGGTATTCCCATGGTTGTTGCATATAAAATAAATTCTTTGACCTATCGTTTGGTTCGTCATTTCGTCAAAGTGAAATACGTTTGCTTGATCAATTTGCTGATGGATCAAGAAGTTGTGTCAGAGTACCTTCAGAAGGATTGCGCTGCTCAAAAGTTAGCAAAAGGATTAGAGGCTTTTTTTCAAAACCAACAGGAGGGTACGAAGTCCAGCCTTATGAAAAAACAGATGAAAGAGGCATTGAAAAAAGTCAACCCCCCTTCACCTCATCAAAGCCCCAGTGCTTGTGCAGCTGAACAGATTTATCACATTATATTTTCTAAAACTTAAGCGCTGTTAGTCTAGCGGTCACGTCATTTAATCCTGCAAAATCCAGGAGAACCACGTACTTTACCACTACGCATACAAAATATTTATGTAATGATCCAAATAGCAAGACCTAAAAGGATACGATAAATCACAAAAATATTAAGAGAATGCCGTATCAGAAAACGAAGCATAAAATGAATCGCTGCAAATCCCACCAATGTGGAAAATAAAATTCCAAGACTGATATCACTCCATGGGATTGGATCTCCTGCTTTTATAACGTCATAGGTGGTTAAAATGGCAGCACCTAAAATAGAAGGGATTGACATGAGAAAGGCAAAATGAGCCGCGGCAATTCTTGTAAAACCAAGGCTTAGACCAGCACTCATACAAATACCTGAACGGCTAACACCTGGGATAAGAGCAATAGCTTGCCCAAGGCCAATGAGAAAGGCACCCCCCAAAGTCATATTGCTCAAGTTTCTTTTTTTGAGGCCGAATTGGTCAGTGATGAATAAAACGAGCGCAAAAATAATGCCCATAGTTGCAATAACCTTGACTTGGCGAACGTTCCCCAGCAGTCCCATTTTTTTTAAGGTAAATCCAATCATAACCGCAGGTAATGTAGCAACAATGAGACTAAGGGCTAGGCGAACGTGGTCGTTATAGTCATGGGTTTGAAAACCTTTAACGCAATAATACAAGAAATGAGTGAACATTTGCCAAATGTCTTTCCAAAAGTAAAGCACGACTGCAGAGAGGGTTCCCACGTGTAAAGCAATGTCCATTTCAAGCCCTTGATTGTGCCAACCAAAAAAGTAAGGAAGCAGTACAAGATGCCCTGAAGAAGAAACAGGCAGAAATTCCGTTGCTCCTTGAATAAAGCTAAGGATGATAATGTGGACTAAGCTCACGGTAGCTCCAAGACCATACCATCATAAGCCGGTTCAATGTGGGGGGAAATTCGGGAGCGTAATTCATCATAATCAAGATGATGCGTCATATGGGTTAAAATAGCACGTTCGGGCTTGACTTGCTCAATCAGTTTGAGAGATTGTTCCACGTTGACATGGCTGATGTGAGGTTCATACCGCAGGCAGTCAACCATCCAGATTTTTACGTCCCTGAGGATTTCATAGCTTTCTTCGGGAAGGGCAATCAAGTCTGTGGAATATGCAAAATCACCGATACGAAAACCAAAGGATGAGCGATGACCATGGTATTGTAGGTAGGGAAGAATCTGTATCCCTTCAAATTCAATAATTTCTTCTAATTCTCGTCCATCTAGAAAAGCAGGATAAAGGGGATTGATAGTAACGAAAGCATATCGATAGGCTTGACGTAAGCAGTTTAATGTTCCTTGGTGGCAGTTTTTAATATAAATTTGGCGCAAATCATCAAGCCCAGAAACATGGTCAGCATGATCATGGGTGTAAAGGACTAAATCAATGGTGTGGACATTGGCATCCAAGAGCTGCATACGCAAATCAGGGCTTGTATCAATCAAAATATTCTTGTTTTTTGTTTGGATAAGAACAGAAGCACGCCGGCGTCGATTTTTGGGATTTTCTGGATTACAAGCCCCCCATTCTCCCGTGATGAGGGGCACACCGCCAGAGGCGCCGCATCCCAAAACCGTGATTTTCATGATCATAGTCTCGCTTTACTGAATAACGTAAAAAAATTCTTGGTTGTTGCAGCTTGGACCACACTATAGCTTAAACCTTTTAAGTTTGCCAGAAGTTCAGCTGTGTAACGTGTGTATGCAGGCTCGTTCCTTTTTCCTCGATAAGGTACAGGCGCAAGAAACGGTGCATCTGTTTCAACAAGAATACGGTCTAAAGGTATCTCTTGGGCAATTTGACGCAAAGGGGCTGCATTCTTGAAAGTCAGAATGCCAGAAAAAGAAATGTAAAACCCAAGATCAAGGGCTTGAATAGCAAGGTGATTATTACCACTAAAACAATGAAAAACTCCTTTAGCTTGGCCCTGTCCTACTTCTTTTAAGCACGCTATCGTATCTTCATCGGCATTGCGCGTGTGAACAATTAAAGGAAGGTTAAGGTCTATACTGGCAAGGATATGACTTGTAAAGCTGGAGATCTGGTCTTGTTGGGAACTCTGGTTATAATAATAATCAAGGCCAGTTTCTCCAATGCCGATAACTTTAGGGTGTCCAGCCAACCGCTTGATCTGGTTAAGTAATGTGTCATCTTCATAGCCGTTTACATAAGCACTGGCATCATGGGGATGCACACCGACACTACAAAAGACCTCAGGATATTGGTCTGCAATGGCTTGAAGTGTTTGAGCTTCCGAAAGCTGTGTATTAACAGTTAGCATAACCTCAACGCCGTTTTCTTTAGCACGCGCAAGAACAACTTTAAGATCAGAAGAAAATTCTGGAAAGTTTAAATGACAATGACTATCAATAAGCATAAGTTGGCCTTTTGCTTTTAAATCAAGCGGGGAAACACGCTTTCAGGGGGTGGTAAAGGTGTTTGGGGTTGAAGAGCTTCTGGTAAATGCCTGAACATCCTTTTGTGGGTAGACGTTGCCAATTGGTCCAGGATACGATGACTGGCTTCTGGGACAATGGGTTGCGTGAGAATGGCAATTTGGCGGATAGCATCGGCTAAGACATACAAAATGGTGCTCATGCGGGTTGGATCTGTCGTCTTAAGGATCCATGGCTTTTGTTCATCCATATAACGATTTGCATTGCTGATGAGTATCCAAATTTGTTCAACCACCCTATGCAAAGCCTGTTTTTGTATATCTGCTCGCAAACCTGGCAATATTCGAACTGCTTGAGAAAGGAGTTCTTGATCATCTGGTGTTAAGTTTTGTGGGGTTGGAACAACACCATTTCCTGTTTTAGCAATAAAAGATAAAACGCGTTGGGCTAAATTCCCATAACTGTTGGCAAGATCACTATTAAACCTCCCCATAAGGGTTTCTTCAGAAAAATTTCCATCGTTACCAAAAGGGACTTCCCGGATAAAGAAATATCGCACCGCGTCTCGGCCGTAAGTTTCTATGATATGGCGAGGATCGATAACATTACCCAAAGACTTTGACATTTTCTCACCATTCTTTGTCCACCAACCATGGGCAAAAATACGATGAGGAGGAGGTAAGTCTGCGGCCATTAAAAAAGCAGGCCAATAAATTGCATGAAAGCGTAAAATGTCTTTACCGACGACATGAAGGCTGTTGGCCCAAAAAGCTTTAAATTCTGTATTGTTTTGATCCGGATAGCCAAAGGCGGTAAGATAGTAAGTTAAGGCATCTAGCCAAACATAGATTACATGTTGAGTATCATTGGGTACCGGGATTCCCCATTTAAAGCTGGTTCTTGAAATAGATAAGTCATAAAGCCCATTTTCCACAAATCGCAATACTTCGTTACGACGGCTTTCAGGCGCAATAAATTGAGGGTTGGCATGGTAAAATTCTAAAAGACGATCTTGCCATTTTGATAGACGAAAAAAATAACTTGGTTCTGTAACCCATTCCACATCAGCGCCACTTGGTGCTCTACCATCAATTAATTCTGATTCTTGGTAAAAGCACTCATCGCGAACAGCATACCATCCTGAATAGCTTCCAAGGTAAATTTCGTCTTTGTTAAGTAATGTTTGCCATAAATGCTGTACAGCCCTTTTGTGACGAGGTTCTGTGGTACGAATAAAATCATCGTTAGTAAACTGCATTAAACATGCTAAATCCCGAAAATTCTGTGACACTAAGTTTACAAAATCTTGGGGTTCTTGATGTACAGCTTGAGCTGCTTTTTCAACTTTTTGCCCGTGCTCATCTGTACCAGTAATGAACTTAACAATCTTTTCGTCCAGGCGCATAAAGCGAGATATTATATCACAAGCTAAAGTTGTATATAAGTGGCCGATATGGGGCACATCATTTACATAGTAAATGGGCGTTGTGACCAGTTGGTTATTTGATGGGTTCATAGATAAACGTATCTCCAACTGTTGGATTTTCAACCATAAAGAAGACCGCCATCACCACATGGTTGCGATCTAAGTGACTGGTGTGGGCAACACTTAAAAACTCAACTATACGATGAAAAGCATCTACCCAATGCATTATCGTTTTAACTTTAGCGAGTTGTTTCAATTTCTCGTCTAAAGGAATATTGGGCATAGGAAGGTGAGCAAGCATAATCAGTCTATGAAGAGTCCACACTACCAAATCAAGCATACCGTCATAGCCTGGATGATCTTTGCTGAAGGAGGCGCACAAAGCTTGGGCTGCTCGCCAGTCATTTCTCAAAGACCCTTCAATAGCTTGAATGACTTGATCCCATAATTGTATGCCACCTGCTTGTTGTAGTGCTACAGCGTGTCCAATACTTCCGCGTGCTAAGGGCAGAATTTCTGGTATTTCATAATTGCTCAGACTTGTGGCAACTTCTTCATCGGTTAAAGGTGAAAGCCGAAGCTTGACACATCGCGACCGAATTGTTGGCAATACCTGGCCACTTGAATGGGTAATTAGAAAAAAAACTGTCTGAGTTGGGGGTTCTTCTAAAATTTTTAACAAAGTATTGGCAGCTGTCCGATTCATTTCGTCAACTGCATCAATAATAACAACACGCCACCCAGGTAGCGATGCACTTTGACGTAA
>Ga0209208_10011332_pt1 | contig 11423 bp, 9 predicted proteins | sample S1TSphfallax_3_FD_187694 | JGI IMG/M metagenome (GOLD analysis project Ga0209208, IMG submission 187694) | Host-associated microbial communities from peat moss isolated from Minnesota, USA - S1T2_Fd - Sphagnum fallax MG (SPAdes) (version 2) | ecosystem: Host-associated > Plants > Peat moss >...
TGTCCTCCAGCCCTGCCAGCCAGTCCGCATCGGCGCGCGGCTCGGCCAGCAGCCGGTTGCGCTGGGCGGAGGCGGCCTCGAACGCCGCCACCTCGCGGGCATGGGCCGGCTCCAACGCGACCACCAGCCGGTCGAGGAATTTCCGGCGCCCGGAAGCGGCATCGGTAAACAGCCGGTCCATTTGCGGGGTCAGCCAGACGGCGGCAAGGCGGGCGGAGATTTCAGCCTGGGCGCGGGGCGTGGTGCCATCGAGTTGGAAAACCCGGCGCTCGGGGTTTTGTTCGGCCGTGCCGGTGCCGATTTCAAACGTATCACCGGCCAGGTTGAAGGCGGCGGCGACGGCCCAGCCGCCGGAGGATTCTTCGCCCTGCCGCACCAACTCCGAGAATTTGGCGCCCCGCAAGCCGCGGCCCGGCACCAGCATCGAGATTGCTTCCAGCAGGTTGGTCTTGCCGCTGCCGTTCGGCCCGGTCAGAACGCAGATGGGCGCCGCCGGCGTGAACCGCAGCGCCGCATAGGACCGGAAATCGGTAAGCGTCAGCCGGCGTAAGGCAGGCGGTGCGACAGCGTGTTCAACCACACCCCATTCTATACGCGCATCGGCATCAGAACATACACTGCTCGCAGATCGCTCGGGTCGCGCACCAGCGTCGGGGCCGCGCCGTCGGCGAAGACGAATTCGACATCGCCTTCAATCTGCTCGGTCACATCGTTCAAATAGCGTGCCTGAAAGCCGATCTCGAGCGGGCCGGCATCGTATTTGATGCGATCGGCATCCAGCTCCTCGCTCGCCGTGCCCTGCTCTGGGCTGGCGGCAGAAATCACCAGCAGGTCGCGGGCCAGCGAGAGTTTCACCGGCCGGTGGCGTTCGGAGGAAATGGCGGAGACGCGGGAGACCGCGGCCGAGAAATCCTTCTGGTTGACCCGCAACACCTTGTCATTATTGCGCGGGATCACACGGTCGTAATCCGGGAAGGTACCGTCGATCAGCTTGCTGGTCAGCCGCATGGTGCCAATGGTGAACTGGATGCGGGTCTCGGAGAGCGCGATCTCGATATCGCCGCTCACCTCATCCAGCAATTTGCGCAATTCGTTGACCGTCTTGCGGGGGATGATGACGCCCGGAATGCCGGCCGCACCTTCGGGCAGCGATTCCTCAACCCTGGCCAGCCGATGGCCGTCGGTCGCCACCGCACGCAACACCGGCGCGCCGTCGGACTCCGCCGCATGCAGATAGATACCGTTCAGATAATAGCGCGTCTCTTCCGTGCTGATCGCGAACTTCGTCCGGTCGATCAGACCGCGCAGGTCCAGCGCCGACAGATTGAAGCTGTGGGACAGCTTGCCGGCATCGAGTTTCGGAAACTCGTCAACGCCGAGTGCCACAAGGCTGGTCGAGTAGCGGCCGGCACGCAGGCCCAGCTGCGCGTCGCCGCCCGGATGGTCAAGCTCGATCTCGGCATTCTCGGGCTGCCGGCGGACGATCTCGTAGAGGGTGGCGGCCGGAACGGTAATCGCCCCGTTGCGGGAGGCCTGGGCGGGGACTTCCTCGACCAGGGCAATTTCAAGATCGGTTGCCGCAATCGTCAGCTTGCCATCCCGTACCGCCAGTAACACATTGGCCAGAATAGGAATTGTGTTACGCTTCTCGACCACGTTCTGCACATGGGCCAGCGATTTCATCAGCGTGGCGCGATCAGCCTTGAACTTCATGATACCCTTCCAGACGCCGGACCCAATGCTTGAAGGCCCGCCAAGCCGCCACTATGGCTCCCGATTCGCATCATACTAGCAACCTGGACCCTTACAGGAAAGTGCCGCTTTTTCCAGCGGTTTAGTACCTGATCCGGGCAAGGCGGCCATTTCATTCACGAATATGGTCCGGTTTTTTGCAGGTTGTTAACCGTCGCTTAGTCCGAGCAGGGCAACTATGGTCCGGCGCGCAAGCGCAGATCGGGAAATGCGTGGCGCCTTATGCTCAAAATCCGGCAATCACTGTCTAAATCATGCCGGGCTGGCCGCATGGCGCGCGAAGCGGCGCGCGGCGCGCGCCGGCAATGGGCCGCGGCGCCGGTCAGGCGGAGGCTTTGATGAAGTTGCTGCGGTTTTCGGATATTCCGCTGTTTTACAAAATCGCGGCGGCGCCGGTTTTTACCTTGGTTGTCCTGTTCGCCGTGGTCGGCGGCGCTGCGGTAGTACAGGAGCGCCAAACGCTCGTCATGCGCGACATTCTTCGGGATGACGCAATACGAAGCGCGCTGGTGGCGGACGCCCAGCAGATCAGCGCGAGCAACTGCGCGTTTAATTTGATCATGGCGCAACGGGCGGCGGGCCAGTTGCTTGCTGATAGCGATACCGCGGTCACCCAACTACTCGCCCAGCTTGATACGATCATCGCAAATCTGACGACTCTACGGACCCAATTGCCGGCGCCGCAGCGGGCCGGTTTTGACCCGGTTTTGCAACAGCTGAGAGATTTCAAGGGCGCCGTTCAGGGCGTCGGTTCGATGCTCGACCGTCATGACGCGGAAGTCGCAGCTTTTATTCAGCCCTATGAGGCAAATTTCTGGCACATGCCGGCGTCGATGAATACCACGTCGCGGCAGCTCGCCGCCGATGCCGCCGCCCAGGCCGATCAAAGCGCCCGGCAAACCAGGTTGATCAGAAAGCTGATGTTCGCGGCCGGCGCTGCGACGCTGCTGTTCGCAACGCTGGTGGAATGGCTGATCGTCAGCGCGCTGCGGCGAACGGTGACGGATATTTGCGAGGCGACCGAATCCCTGGCGGCGGGCCAGAACGATATTGACCTGACAAGGTTGCAACGGCGTGATGAATTCGGCGCGATCGTTCGCTCACTCACCATATTTCGGGAGAACCAGTTCCGAATGATCGCGATGCGCAAGGCGCAGGCGGAAATGGAGGCGCGTGAGGCCCGCTCGCAGGTTCATCGGGCCCGTCTGGTGCGCATGATTTCGGTGTTGAGCGAGACCAATGAAGCGATCTTGCGGGCGGCGACGCGCGAAAAACTTTTCTCGCTGGTATGCGGGGCGGCGGCCTCCGGCGGAAAGTTCATCTTCGCCAATGTGCTGTTCTCAGACCCCGAAAGCCCTTATCTGAAAGTTGTCGCGGCCGCCGGCCCAGCTGCAAGCGTTTCAATGGAGGCACGGCCGCTGCTGCGGCCCGATGTCCGCCCAGCCGAAGAAGAAATTGCCGAGACGGCATTTCACACCGGGCTGCCATGCATCAGTAACGATTATCTGGCCAATGAAAAGGACAGCGCATTCTATAAAATATGCGCCGCGGCGGGAACCAAATCGGCGGCGGGACTACCGCTGTTCAGCGCCGGCAAGACGATCGGCTGCCTGCTCTTGATGTCGGAAGAACCGGATACCTTCACGCCGGATTTTGTCGAATTGCTGCAGCGCCTGGCCGGCAATGTCTCATTCGCGCTAGAGAATTTCGAAAAGGCGGCGGAGCGTGAACGGGCCGAAGCGCGGATCAAATACCTGGCCACGCATGACAGCCTGACCGGCCTTCCCAATCGGTCGATGTTCAACCAGCTATTGAATTTCTCGATCGCAAACGCGCGCCGGTATCAAAGGCAATGCGCGGTGCTGTTCATCGACCTCGATCGATTCAAGCTCATCAACGATTCCTTGGGGCACGCGGCCGGAGACAGTCTGCTGGTCGAGATCGCGGCCAGGGCGAACGGCGTATTGCGGTCCAGCGACGTCGTGGCCCGGCTCGGCGGCGATGAATTCGTGGTACTGCTGAACGAAATCAGCGGCGCCGACAAGGCCATGGCGGTGGCCCATAGCCTGCTCTCCGCATTCAGCAAACCTTTGGATTTGAACGGCCATGAATGCCGTGTCACCGGCAGCATCGGCATCGCCATGTTCCCCGATGACGGGACCGACGAACAGACGCTGATGAAGAACGCGGACATCGCCATGTATCTGGCCAAGGCCGAAGGCAAGAATGACGTCAAATTATTCTCGCCCGAGATTGAAACGCAGTCGGTCGATCGGCTCGAAATTGAAACCAGCCTGCGGCGGGCGATCGAGCGCGACGAGCTGGTTCTGCATTACCAGCCGAAGGTGAATGTCCTTACCGGCAAGATCGCCGGGGTTGAAGCCCTGCTGCGCTGGATGCATCCGACATTGGGCATGCTTCAGCCGATCAAGTTCATTCCGCTGGCCGAGGAGACCGGGCTGATTGTGCCGATCGGGCGTTGGGTTTTGAATACCGCCTGCGCCCAGAGCATGGCCTGGCAACAGGCCGGACTGCCGCCGATTTCAATGGCCGTCAATGTCTCGCCCCGGCAATTTTCCGACGAGCATTTGTTGAACTATATCGACCAGGCATTGGCCACCAGCGGCCTGGAGCCGAGGCTTCTGCAAATCGAGATTACGGAAAGCATGGTCATGCTCAATGTCGAGCGGGCGATCCGGATATTAGACGCCATTCAAAGCCGCGGGGTGCGTCTCGCGATCGACGATTTCGGCACCGGCTATTCTTCCATGTCGGTGCTTAAACGGTTCCCCATCGATACGATAAAAATCGACCGCTCCTTTGTGCGCGACCTGCCGGAGAGTTCCGAGGATAAGGCAATTTCCGAGGCCATAATCAATATGGGCAAGGCGCTCGGGCTGACCATTGTCGCCGAGGGTGTGGAAACCATCGAACAGGATAAATTTCTCCGCGAACATGCTTGCGACGAGATCCAGGGCTTCCTGTTCAGCAAGCCAGTAATGCCTCAGAAAATCGTCCAGCTGCTATCATCCTTCCACGAAATGGCCGCCAGCGGCCAATCATCGGATGACGGCGAATTGCTGACAGCTTAACAGGCTATCCGAAAGTCGCCCGGCCCTGCCCTTTCTGCAGAAAAAGCACCAGAAGGACTTAACCCGAGGTCTTCAAAACTCCCGGCCCCAGCATAGCAAAAGTTTTTTGCGCCGCTTTTTTCAAAAAGCGGCTGCTTGCCCGTCTTAAGTTATTTGCAGCGCGACTGCGGGATATCCAGGCGCTCGAGTTTGCCAAGCAGAACGAAGTCACCGAAATCCATCATGATGTTGTTCGCGACACCATTATCGTAATACTGCATCTGCGATCGGAAGTCCGGATTCTGGTCGGAGTTCTTGCGCTCGTAGAATGCGATATCGACATCGGTGCTGGTCATTTTGGCAAGATCCGGAAACGGCGCCTGGCCATGCTCACCGCGGCTCAGGATCACCACAAAGGTGTGCTGCGCACCGTCATCGGTCGTGCCGTCAAATAAGGGAACGGAAATGAATTTCTTGCCTTCTGCCCCGGCGTTGAGAATCGCCTCGGTATGCGCCATCGGAAACAAGGTTCCGGGCGGCATGGCCATCACCCGGTTGGCCGGCGTGGAATAGGTTATCGTGCCGGAGCCATCGCCACCGGCATGAATGGCGGTTCCCGCGTCATCGATCACCGGCTTGCCGTCATTATCCCGCTCGCTGAGGTTGAAGGTCAGCATGCTGCCGTTCTTGGTTTCCCACGTCACGTAATCGGTCACGGTTTTGGTCAGCGATCCGTCGGCATTGCGGATCAGCAGCACCATATGCTGGGTGGTCCCCCAGCCGGTGCAGCCATCGGCCACCGCGAAACGCATCTGGCCGGTGGCGCCGGTCACGTCATGGGTGCGCACCTTCTCAAGGCTCAAATCATACAGGGCGATCTGGCCGGTCATATCCGGCGCGGTGCTCGCCTGCGCGGGTCTGACGATGACAGGCAGAATCAGGCCGAGGAAACTCAAACCAATCAACAGTTTTACCGGCACTTCACGGTCCTCTTCGTTTTGGGCCGCCGGCGCGGCGCCCACCGCCTCGGCGCATCGCCGGATCATAACCGCCACCGCCAGGCCCAAGCGGTTGCGGGGTCCGGTCCTTCGGACGGCGCGGCGCGGGCGGCGGTGGCGCCAGGCCCAGTTCCAGGGCTTCCAGCCGTTTGATCTCGTCGCGCAAACGCGCGGCCTCCTCAAACTCCAGATCGGCGGCGGCATTGCGCATCCGCGTCTCCAAGGTCGCGATGCTGGCCTTCAAATCCTTGCCGACAAATTCATCAATGCCGGAATCCTTCACCGGCGAGATGGTCACATAATCCTGCTCGAAGACCGAGTGGATCACCTCGCCGATATTCTTGCGGATGCTTTGCGGCGTTATCCCTTGGCTTTTGTTCCAGGCGGTCTGCTTGGTGCGGCGGCGCTCGGTTTCGTCCAGCGCCTGCTTCAAGGAGCGCGTCATCACATCGGCATATAAAATCACCCTGCCATCCACATTGCGGGCGGCGCGACCGATGGTCTGCACCAGCGAGGTGACGGAGCGCAAAAAGCCTTCCTTATCTGCATCCAGAATCGCGACCAGCATACATTCGGGAATATCCAGCCCCTCGCGCAACAAATTTATCCCGACCAGCACGTCATAGGCACCCAGCCGCAGATCGCGGATGATCTCGATGCGCTCCAGCGTATCCACATCCGAATGCAGATAGCGCACCCGTACCCCCTGCTCGGTCAGGTATTCGGTGAGGTCCTCCGCCATCCGCTTGGTCAGCGTCGTCACCAGCACCCGCCCGCCTTGGCTCGCGACCAGCCGGCATTCGGCCAGCAGATCATCGACCTGGTGCGCAACCGGACGGATTTCCGTCACCGGATCAACCAGACCGGTCGGCCGGATAATCTGCTCGGCAAAACTACCCCCCGTGCGCTCCAGCTCCCACGGGCCGGGGGTGGCGGAAACAAATACGGTTTGTGGCCTGAAACTTTCCCATTCCTCGAATTTAAGCGGGCGGTTGTCGATACAGCTCGGCAGCCTGAAGCCATAATCCGCCAGCACCGATTTGCGGGAATAGTCGCCCTTGAACATGCCGCCGATCTGCGGCACCGTCACATGGCTTTCATCGACCACCAGCAAGGCATTGGCCGGCAGGTACTCAAACAAGGTCGGCGGCGGCTCGCCGGGATTACGGCCGGAGAGATACCGGGAATAATTCTCAATTCCCTTGCAGGCGCCGGTGGTTTCCATCATTTCGATATCGAAGGTGGTGCGCTGCTGCAGCCGCTCGGCCTCGAGCAATTTGCCCTCGGCGATGAAGACGGCGAGCTGCTCCTTCAACTCTACTTTGATCTTTGAGATCGCCTGGGTGAGCGTCGGGCGCGGGGTGACGTAGTGGCTGTTGGCGTAGATGCTGATATTCTCTAGCACCGCTGTCTGCTCGCCGGTCAGCGGGTCGAATTCCGAGATTTTCTCAATCTCATCGCCAAACAGCGTCACCCGCCAGGCGCGATCCTCATATTGACTCGGAAAGATGTCCACGACCTCGCCACGCAGCCGGAAAGCACCGCGCACGAATGCCGTATCATTGCGCCGGTATTGCAGATCGACCAGGGCTTTCGCCAGACTGTCGCGGTCGATCCGCCCGCCAGTCTCCAGCCTGACCACCATTTTCGAATAGGTCTCAACCGAGCCGATGCCGTAGATACAGGAGACCGAGGCAACGATGATCACATCCGAGCGTTCGAGCAGCGCCTGGGTTGCAGCATGGCGCATCCGGTCGATGGTCTCGTTGATCGCGGAATCTTTTTCGATATAGGTGTCGGAACGCGGCACATAGGCTTCCGGCTGATAGTAATCGTAATACGAAACGAAGTACTCGACCGCGTTATCGGGAAAAAACGCTTTCATTTCGGAATAGAGCTGGGCGGCCAGGGTTTTATTCGGCGCCAGCACCAAAGTCGGCCGCTGAATGCTCTCGATCACCTTGGCCATGGTGAAGGTCTTACCGGAGCCGGTAACCCCGAGCAGAACTTGGTCCCGTTCACCGTCGGCAATGCCGGTAAGCAGCTGGCGGATCGCCGCCGGCTGGTCGCCGGCCGGCTGGAACTCTGAGACAACCCGCAACGGCCGCAGCGGCTGGCGCGGCTCCGGCTTCTCCGGAATGAAGGTGACAGGCATCGGTCGGGCCAAAGTGTCAGGCATAGGCCCTATATGGCGGCAATCAGCCCTTCTTGAACAGGGTCTTGATTTCCGTCATTGCCTCGGAAAAACGGCTGTTCAACTTCTGCATTGCCTCGGCGTTCGATTTCTGGATCAAATCCCCAAGTTCGCGGGTATTCGAAACGGCATTCTCATAAGCGTGTTTCAGCAGATCCGCCTGTTTAGCGGCGCGGCTGGCCGGCGCCTCGGTCACCGAGAGCGAGGTCAGGCTTTCGGTCATTTCAACCATGGTGGCTTGCAGGATTTCAAAATGCCGCCGGGCGACTGCCTGTGCGCCTTCCAATGCCAGCCGGTTGGCGTCGGACAAGGCTTCAAGATTGCGCTTATGCGTGGCCAGAACCGCTTCCATATCAGGCATCGCAGGGACCTTCATCTCGCTGAAAAGCTTTGAGAAATTGAAGTCTGAAATAGGGCTGTCGATCTTCGGGAATTTTGGAGGGTCTATCATATGCGAGGCGCTCTCCGAGATTTTAGCGGCCGGCTTTTCGGTTTTTTTCTCAACCATGCGTCGCATCCTCATAGGTTAGGGCCGTTATCGGCCATTGCTCGGCTTTCTCTTCAATCCCCCGGCGCCTTCGGCGGCAGCACGATCGGCAGCTCGGCATCGTCCGGGTCCTGCGGTCCTGCCGCCGCTGCACTCTCCGGGACAAACCCATCACGGTTCAGCCGCGATGCAATCTGATCCGCCCGTGTCAGCGCAACGTCAACGGCCGCCATGGTCGTGGACAAATCCTCGGTTTCGTCGCGCAGCCAAGCCCGCACCCCCCAGGCCCACACCACGGCAAGGCCGCGCTTGGCCAGTTCGCCGCGCAAGCCCCGTGAAGGGACCCCTGCTCCTTCGAGCATCCAACCCATGGATTTCAAGCTCTCCCGTGCAAGCCAGGCGTTCAACGCCGGCTCCAGCGGGAGTGTGCGCAATAACGCGACCACCCCGGCCCGATGCATCTGCAGAAAATCGAACCGGCGCAACAGAATATCGAACAGCCGGTCCTTCACGCTGCCATCCTGCAAGGCCCCGGTCAGGGCATGCGCATCCGCAAAGGCGCCGAAACGCCGCAACACGGCACCGCGTCCGGCGAACCTGGCGCGGGCCTTCGCCAAATCCAGGCCCGCCCGCCGCGCCGCGGCGCCGGCGCTCACCTTGCGCCAGCCGTCCGCGGCACCCAGCTCGAAGGCAGCGTCGATTAGGGCCGCGTCGAATTCATCATCCGTCATCAACATAATGTAGGGCGACCGCTCAGGGTTGCCAACCACTCAATCCCGCCCGGTAGCGATCGGTTAGCGTAATGTAATGCGCCGCGGTTTTGTCCCAACCGCTACGCTCCTCCTCGGACATTACCCGGACAAGCTTCGCCGGTGTCCCGGCCCACAGCTCATAGCGGCCAATCCGCTTGCCCAGCGCCAGTAACCCCTTGGCGCCCAGCAGACCGCCTTCCTCCACCACCGCGCCGTCCAACACCGTGGCGCCCATGCCGATGAATGCCCTGTTGCCGAGCTTGCAGGCATGGATGATCGCGGCATGGCCGACCGTCACGTCATCGCCAATCTCGGTGAAATTCTCACCATGATCGACATGGATGACGGTGCCATCCTGAATATTGCTGCGGGCGCCGACGATAATCGGGTTGGTATCGCCGCGCAGCACGCAGTTGAACCAGATATTGGCGCCCGGCCCCAGCCGGACATCGCCAATCAACACCGCGGTCGGCGCCACCCAGGCGGTTGGATGGATCTGCGGTGTCACGCCCTCAAAGCTGTAGAGCAGGCCCGATGACTGCACGGGCGGGCGAGGCGGGCCGCCGCTATCCGGCATTGGCAAGCTCCTTTTGCGGGGCCAGCGGGTCCGGCAGGCCGAGCATCAACGCAATATTCTGGACCGCGGCGCCCGACGCCCCTTTACCCAGATTATCCAGCCGCGCGATCAAAACCGCATGGTCGCTTGGCCCGGCGCAGACAAAAATCTCCATCCGGTCGGTGCCGCTCAAGCCTTGCGGGTCCAGATCACCGGCGAAAATCCCGGGAAAGGCGCGCACCCGCAGCGACTTGTTGAACCGTTCCTGATAGGCCTCCGAAATCTCATAGGCACTTGGCTCGCCTGGCAGCCTGTCGAGAAACAGCGGCACACTAACCAGCATGCCCTGCCGGAAATGTCCGACCGAGGGCACGAAAAGCGGCCGCCGCAGCAGCCCGCCATGCTGCATGATTTCCGGTACATGTTTGTGGGTGAGCGCCAAAGCGTAGAGTTCAAAAGCCGGACCGGCCTTCGCCTCATGGGCCGCGATCATCGCTTTGCCGCCACCGGAATAGCCGGACACGGCGTTGATGGTGACATCATTCTCGGCGCTCAGCATGCCGGCCTCGATCAGCGGCCGTAACAGCGCAACCGCCCCGGTGGCATAACAGCCAGGATTGGAAACCCGCCGGCTCTGCGCAATTTCCGCCGCCTGAGCGGCGCCGAGCTCCGGAAAGCCATAGACCCAGCCCGGCGAAACCCGGTGCGCCGAGCTGGCATCCAAAAGTTTTGGGCCGGCCTTGCCCAAGGACTCGACCATCGCGGCGGCCTGGCGCGCAGCGTCATCCGGTAGGCAAAGCACCACCAAATCGGCCGCTCGCATAGCCTGCAGCCTCGCAGCGTCATCCTTCCGCTCGGATTCAGCCAGACTGATCAGCTCGATCCCGCCAACGCCCTTCAAGCGTTCACGGATACCAAGACCGGTCGTTCCGGCTTCACCATCGATAAATATCTTCGCTGCCATCATCCTGTCCTTGGCCGTGCTGGCAACCCTAATGCCAGCGTGCTAGGCGATCCCCGAACTTAGACCAGGGAGTGTCCCCAAATGTCCGAAGCAGCACCTGTCCAGCCGCTCGTCCTCAATATCCAATACACGAAAGACCTGTCTTTCGAGGTCCCGAATGCCCCTTCCATATATACCATCCTGCGCTCGGCGCCACAGGTGAACATCAATCTCGATGTCCAGGTCCGCCGGATCGAGGAGAACCAGCCGGTATTCGAGGTGATCCTGGCGGCCCGCGCCGAAGCCACCTTGCCAAGGCCGGAAGCCGCCGCCAACGGCGCCGAGGAAAAGCCGCTGGTCGTGTTCATCGCCGACCTCTCCTATGCCGGCATCTTCACCCTGAACGGCGTGCCGGAAAACCAGCAGGAGCCGATATTGCTGGTCGAATGCCCCCGCCTGCTCTTCCCCTTCGCCCGCAACATCCTGGCCGACGTCACCCGCGACGGCGGGTTCCCGCCGGTGATGCTGGCGCCGGTGGACTTCGTCAGCCTATGGCAGTCCCGCCGCGCGCAGATGGCCACCCCGGCGGCAAATGCCTGAGGCGGGGGATGCGGGGTAGGAAGTAAGAACTTCTTTTTCTGAAGAAAAAGAAGCAAAAAGACTTTTTCAA
>Ga0209208_10011334_pt1 | contig 11423 bp, 12 predicted proteins | sample S1TSphfallax_3_FD_187694 | JGI IMG/M metagenome (GOLD analysis project Ga0209208, IMG submission 187694) | Host-associated microbial communities from peat moss isolated from Minnesota, USA - S1T2_Fd - Sphagnum fallax MG (SPAdes) (version 2) | ecosystem: Host-associated > Plants > Peat moss >...
ACAAGTCTGAGAACTCGGTGTCCCGCGTGTGGGATAGCACCGGATGCGAATTCGTCAGATTGGATCTTGGGCGGGTCGCAGTGCTGTCTGGGCGGTCGAGAGTTGCTGGTTGAATCACTTTCCCACATGCGCCACGATTTACGGTCATCAGGTATCTCTTCCTTTCGCCTCATTCGTAGCAAACCACTCACCGATCAATGACACAAACGACCATTTCTTGACAATTCGGCTAAATTAATTCATCAATGCGGCATGGCGAATCCGTCAGTCACGTTGAGCACGCTGCGCGGGTTCGAGGCTGCCGCGCGGCGCGCGAGCTTTGCGCTGGCGGCCAATGAGCTGCATCTGTCGCATTCGGCGGTCAGCCATCAGATCAAACTGCTCGAAGCGGAGCTGGGCCAGCCACTCTTTCGCCGGGTGGGCCGCTCGGTCGTACTCACCGACGCCGGAAATGACTTTGCCCGTAGCGTGCGTGACATTCTGCAACGACTGGAAGCCGGCGTTGCCCGCCTCGCACCCTACCAAAAGCCGAGTGGCGTTATTCTTTACACCACCATGGCCTTCGCGCGTGGTTTCTTGCTATCGCGAATGCTGCAGTTCCGTTCAGACTTGCCTGATGTCGATCCCTGGTTGGACACGAGTGAGCGCAAAGTCGACTTCAAAACCGATGAGGTTGATATCTTGATTACCCAGGCGGAGGGCGTGGCGGCGCACGGCACCATTGACTCTCACTTGATAGACGACGAGCGCGTGCCGCTGGCGGCGCCGACGTTGATCGCACGCATGGGCGGGTCAACGGCGGCGGGAGCAATCGCGGGTTGGCCCCTGTTGCACGACGAAAGCGAGACCACATGGCGAGAATGGTTTGCCAGGAGTGGCCAACCCTCCGCAGACACGGTCAGTGGATCAAATTTTTCGGATCATGCGTTGATGATCGAAGCCGCCGCCGCGGGCCAGGGCGCGGCCCTGGGAAGCACCGTGTGTGCGGAGCCGTATTTGCGCGCCGGCGCGCTCGTTCGTTTAGAGGGGCCCACGTTTCCTCAGTCCGCGTATCGGATTCATTGTGATTTGCGCACGTATGACGACCCTCAAGTGCGGCGGGTTTATGACTGGTTCATACGGGAATGTGCCACCAGCACGACGCTCGCGGGCACCGCCGGCGACTAGAATCCTTCATCGATTCGGTGAATATAAGTCTTTTGATTCTTTGCCCCTGCACCCAATACCCTAGTGCCTTCGGCCCAAGCCTTCGTGCCAGGAAATCCCATGATGAGTTCAAACGCGCGCCCGCTGTCCATACCGCAGGATTTTGCGGCGCTCATGCTGCAGACACCGGCGGACAAGGGCTTCCGGATGCCGGCCGAATGGGAACGCCACACGTGCTGCTGGATGTGCTGGCCAAGTCGCGCCGAACAATGGGCGGATGGACTGGCGGGTGCTCAGAGTACGTACGCGGCGATTGCGCGGGCGATTCGCCGTTTCGAGCCTGTACGAATGGTCGCTGAGCCGCATAGCGTCGCGGATGCGCGTGAGCAGTGCGGCACAGACATCGAAGTGATCCCGATACCGATTGACGATCCGTGGATGCGCGATAGCGGCCCAACTTTTGTAAAGTGCGGCGATGGTGACCTCGCGGGTACTGCCTGGCGATTCAACTGCTGGGGAGGCAAGTATCCTGAGTATGCCGAGAGCGCACGGCTGGCTGGTCGCGTGCTGAGTCTCGCAGGGGCTCCCGTGTATCAATCCTGCCTGTGCCTGGAGGGCGGTGGCATTCATACCGATGGTGCGGGCACCGTGATCACGACCGAGTCCGTGGTACTGAACCCCAATCGCAATCCCGGCATGACGAAGGCGGCAGCGGAACTCGAGTTGCGTCAGGCGTTGGGGGCGATGCAGGTGATTTGGTTGCCCGGCGATCCGGAGTCGGTCAATGCCGACATCACGGATGGACACGTCGACGGCTTGTTGTCGTTCGTGAAATCCGGGCTGGTGCTGTTTGAAAGCGATCCGAGCGCCACAGGCGCGGCCTCAAGGCTTGCGGCGGACAATCGGCGTGCACTGGAACTCGCCGTCGATGCGTCCGGGCGCCGCCTGCAAATCATGTCGATCGACGACGCCCACGAGGTAGAGACACCGCACCGGCTGTTCTGTCGATCTTATGTGAATTTCTACATCGCCAACGGCGGGATCGTCATGCCGCGATTTGGTGTACCCGGCGACGAAAGAGCCCGCGCGGTGATACAGGCGGCATTCCCCGACCGGGATGTGGTCCAGGTCGACGTCACCCGGCTGGCTTGCGGTGGCGGGGGGATTCATTGCATTACTCAACAGCAACCGGCGTGAGCTTGGTTCTCCGTGCACTCTGGGTGTCCTTGACACTCAGTGCGTGCGCGGCAGTCGCGGCAGAGCCGCCCCAGCAGATCGCGCCGACACCCGCCGACACTTTCTATCGCAACGGGTTCATCTATACAGTCGATGCGCACGACAGCGTTTTCCAGGCGCTCGCAATCCGTGCCGGCCGCATCGTCTACGTCGGTCGCGATGCCGATATTCGACTGTTCGTGGGCGCCAAAACCCGGACGATCGATTTACATGGGCGGATGGTGATGCCGGGACTCGTGGACGGGCATATGCATCCGTTGGACGGCGGTGCCGCCTTGCTCAAATGCAACTTGAACTACGTACAGCTCAGCGTCGGCGCGCTACAGGCAAGACTGCGGCATTGCCTCGATCAGACGCGCTCGCGCGAGCCGGACGGCTGGCTCGAGGTCGTCAATTGGTTCCAGGAGGGAATGGTGCCGGCGGGCACGGCAGTGACCAAGGCGGTACTCGACGCGCTCGAGACCCAGCGCCCCATCTTCGTGCTCTCCTCCTATGGCCATACCGCATTGGTCAATTCCCGTGCCATCGACATTGCGGGTATCGATGCCGCGACCCGATCGCCTGACGGCGGCAAAATCGGTCGTGACGCCGCCGGAAAGCCGTCCGGCATTTTCGAGGACGCGGCACAGGAGTTGGTCAGGCGGCACTTGCCGACCCCGACCCCGGCTGATGACATCGCATCCGCGAGCGTAGCTCTCGCTGCCATGCGCGCCCAAGGCATTACCACTTTCTTGGACGCCAGGGCGGAGTCGCCTTCGTTGGCAGCATTCGCCAGCATAGAACGCAAGGGAGGTCTCACCGCAAGAGCCCACTTTGCCGTATTGATCACACCGCCTGAAGGTGAGAATCCGCGAAACGCGACCGCGCGCGTCACGGCGCTTGCACACCGCTACGATCAAGGCGACATCGACGTTACGCCCAAGCTCACGGTGCGTAACTTCAAGTTATTCCTGGATGGCGTGATTTCTGCGCCTGAACTCACGGGTGCGATGCTCGAGCCGTACTTTACACCCAGCGGCACGGGACCAGACCGGACGTGGATTCTGGGCACGAATCGCGGACCGGAGGTGAATTTCCCGGCTCCGGTTTTACGAGGTCTGCTCATTTCGCTGGCGAGCGCCGGCTTTGAGCCGCACATGCACGCGGATGGCGACCGTGCCGTGCGGGAAGGGCTGGACGGCATTCAGGCGCTGCGCGCGCGTTTTCCGTCTGAGGACATTCGGGCTGCACTTGCGCACGACGAAGTCGTGGCGCCAGACGATTTCCCCCGCTACCAGCAGCTGAACGTCACGCCCGTTCTCTCGTTTCAGTGGGAAGAGCCTGGGCCCGAGACCATTGAGAGCGAACATTACCTTGGCCCGGCACGATTCAAATATCTGGAACCAGCGGCCTTTCTCGCCGCCCAGGGTGCGCGGATTGCTTACGGCAGCGACTGGCCCGTCGATCCCCTGGATGAGTGGTTCGCGCTTCAGATTGGCGTCACGCGGGCAAACCCACCAGGCGCGGCGCATAAATACCCCGGACGATTGAGCGAAGATGCAGGCCTGACCCGCGCGCAGGCCCTGCGCGCGATCACACTGAACTCGTCGTACGAGTTGCATCAGGAGCAGTCGACCGGCTCGCTCGAGGTCGGCAAACTCGCCGATTTCATCGTGCTCGACCGCAATGTATTGCAGATTCCCGCAGAAGATATTGCACGGGTTAAGGTCCTGCGGACAGTAGTGGGTGGAAAGGTCGTTTATGAAACGCGCGAGTTCGCGCGTTCGTTGAGCAACCGATAAGACCGCACGCGCGGACATGCTGAGCGCCACCGCGGATGCAAGCACGGGCCTGTACCAAGGACTCAAAACGATGAGGACGCGCGTCCCAGAGGACCCACTCGCCGGATTGCAGCTCGAGTCGAAGCGCGGAAGATATGGAGGCTTTTCCACGCGTCCTGATGCCATAATCGTGGTTTCGAGGAATGAGCGCAGCCAGACTACGCATATGGAATGAGTAGTCGCGCGCCAATGGGCGCATAGTGGCCTGTATGCCGGGTCACCACCGTGAGATCATGAATGAGCGCCGTGGCCGCAATTTGCTTGTCGAGCGGGTTCTCGGGATACGGTACCCGCAACCGTCCCCAGACCTGTGCCGTCTCTTCGTCGAAGGCTAAAATCGACTCGGCATAGGCCATCGTCACCTGTTCGAGCCAGCGTCCCAGAAGCTTTGCCTGCGCGTCATCACCTCGATGTCGGATGCGCTCCACGCCCTGCCGTAGCTCTCCGATCGTGACTACCGACAGATAAACATCGACTGACTCGCGACTCGCGTCCGCGAAAAAGGCCCGGACACCAGGGTTGGCCTTGTCGCCTTTCCGGATCTCACTGATGACGTCCGTATCCAGCAGGTACATATCAATCTCGGCTGTCGGACTGCGCCGCCAAACGGGGCTCCTGACGGACGGCGATCAGCCGGTCGGCGGCAAGTGGACCTTCGCCAGCGAGAATCGCCAAGCGGCCGACCCGGATCTGTTCGTGCCGAGGCCCGCGGCCTTTGTCGACCAAGCGACTGGCTGAGAATGCCCGGCTACGATCGAAGCAACTTCTTCGGCCATACGCTCCCGGTTCCGGACTTCTATTGGACCGGCGACACGGACATGGTGTGCGTCAGGGCAGCGGTGGTCCAAACCAAGGAGCTGGCCTACGCCCACCATATCGCTCAAAACCCCCGGATGGCACGGATGGTTCGTACCTAACGATAAGTCCGCTTCGGCTGAGCAAGCACGTATCGGCGAAAGCGCCGCAAGGTTTCTGACCCGCCTCTGACGGAAGAGCGTCGGACGGCATCGGTGTCGGTTATGGCAAGGCGCCCGCGGGTTTATGACAGCCGCCGTTCGCCCCTCAGCCATCGGGAGTACATAACCCCTGCGGTAAGACGACAATAAAATAAAAAATCCACCTCGTTCTGGCACAGCTCAGAAAACTCTGTATGTTCGGGCCGTCGCGAAGGGAATCGCCGACCAATTCAAGTTCGTGAATTAGCGACCGCAACCGTTCTTCGCACATCAACCACACGGATGGGAACGAACGTGACATCTACAAGGACGAGGTAACGATGCAGAATCATGGCGATCGGTGGTTCTCAGTTGAAGGATCATGCGGCGAATCCGGTCGAACCGTCGGGGTTGCGGACCAGTCCGCATTGAGTTCCGGCGAACAATCGGCTGTCATGCGGGCCATTCGCCTCTGTTCCGCGATACAGACCCTCGCCGATTACTCGGCATGGCTGGGCCGGGATGTGGAATCGCTGTTGCATCATCGGGGTTGGGTCTGCGGGTTGGGGGGCCTTCGCCCTGACGGGTTCACAGCGACCCATTGGCTCGCCTCCTGGGACTCGAATGAACAGCAGGCAAATCCGCGAGCTACGTTGAAGACAATGACGAGTCCTCTATTGACCCGTTGGCTCAAGGACCGCAAACCCCAAGTCTACGTGCGTGGAGTGGTTGGACCCGCCACCGTACGCGAAGGTGACATTTTTGCGCCGCGCCAATTCGATAACGCCGTGCTGCACTGTCAACTCGACCCTGAGAATAAATGGTCCAGCGTGTTTTCCTTCGTCGAGTTGAATCCCTCCATGAACACGGATGAGGGGCCCGGTCTTCGTCCGTGCGAGCTGCTCGATATTCTGGTGCCGCATCTGCACGCGACGCTGTGCCGCCTGATCGCGCCACCGATGGCCGATTCCGATCCGCCGCCGAATCAGTGCATCCGGCTGACGATGCGTGAACTCGATATTCTCAGGCGTATCAGGTCGGGGTGTACCAACCATGAGATCGCGGAGGCGCTGCACAAAAGCGTGTTCACCGTGAACAATCATGTGGTCAACGTGTTGCATAAACTCAGCGCGAAAAATCGCACGCATGCGGTGTCGATTGCCGAGGAGATCGGGCTGTTGGAGTCCTGAAGAGCTGAGCGCGACGTGTTTGGTCAATTCTCACTATGTTGATCGCGCGGACAAACTGGGATCCTGATCACGGAATGGCGATGGCGCATTCGCGGAGCTGTTCCGGCGGAAGTTCTTCTGAGTGGTAATCGAAAATCTAAGGGGATCGCATGCAGACATTTCGACAGCGTAAATCACAACTCGGTCAGGGCATGACCGAATACATCATCATCGTGGCTCTGGTCGCGATCGGCGCCATTGGTGTGTACAAGTATTTTGGCCAGACCGTGAATGGCGTCACCGCGGTGGCGGCGCAGTCTCTCGCGGGCGTTCAAACCAGTGCACGCGGAGACGTCACGTCGGCCGCCGGCGGGGCGAAGACTAATTCGCAGGCGCCTCACACGATGGCGGATTTTCAGACGCCGAAATAAGTGCCGGTTCGAGTTATCGGGTCCCACCCGCGTGGGACCCTTTTTTTTCAGATTGGGGATCACGTGCAGCAGACAATAGTCCGGCAAGCAGGCCAGTCGGTCGTTGTGTTTCTCGGGTTCATCGCCGCGATCGCGGGATCGATGCTGGTCGTCTTCAATGTCGGTCAGACGACCAATGCGAAGATGCGGGCGATGAATGCCGCCGACGCCGCCGCGTACAGCGGTGCGCTGTGGGAGGCGCGGACATTGAACCTGCAGGCATATATGAACCGTGCGATGGTCGCGAATGAAGTGGCGATCGCCCAGTCGGTCAGCTTGCGTTCGTGGATTGAATACTTGCAGAACTTCGTCAACCACATCAATTACATCACGGAGTTCGCACCCTTTCTAGGCGAGGCGACGACGGCGGTCGCCACTGGGTTGTCGCGTACCGACTATTTCGTGCAGCATGCAATGCCGCTGGCTGAGTCGTCGCTTCGGCTGCTCGATAAGGCATTATCCGACTCGCAACCCCTTGTCAATGGTTCGGGCTCTGCTGTCGCAGCGGCCCTTGCCAGCAGCGTCGCAAAGTCGAACGGCGCAACGATCTCTGCCGGAGGCTACGAGCTGATGGCGCGGGACGCCATCAAGTGGAACGCGTTCACGTCAACCTACAAAAAGTCGACCGGCGTCGTCGGCACCGATGGCCGCACGCGGCTGCGGGCCGTCACGCTGGACTCGCGGGACGGCTTTTCAGCCGTGCGCGATCATGAGTGGGGAGTTCCCTTCGTTTTCAAGCTTCGCAAGCAAGGTGGCACGGATCTGTTGGGATTTGATTCGTGGAAGGGACTGGATTCGTCGCAGCTGGACAGCATCTATTTCTTTGGCTGGAAAGTGAAGCTTCCGGTGGGCTGGGGCGGTGCGCAAGCCTACTCCCAAGAAGTGGTTGGGTATGGCCGTCACGGCACCATCAACGACTGGCGATCGAGCGATGGCCAGCTAGCGGTCACGCGGTCCAATAAAATGCCGAACGCGGCGAAAGCAGGCGGTGAATTTCCCGGATACCGCGATCTGGCCAATATGGATGCGCGTCCGGCTCCGCAACGCGTCGCCGACGTCCATTTACAGTTTGCCGTCGAGGTGTTGATTGACAAAGCGACGGTCAACACGTCGGTGACGGCCTTGCAGCATGCGAATACCGTCTTGACCGACGGCACCGTGATCGACCATCACTCGAATTTTGCTTCGGGCGACAAGGGCGTATTCGCGCTGTCGGAGGCGTGCATACGCTTCGCGCGCCCCTACGGTGCAACGCGCACCGGCGGACTGGAATATCCGAGCCTCTTCAATCCGTACTGGCGCGCATCGCTCGCCACGGTGAGCAAGGCGAGTCGATTGCTCGCCGATTTGTCCAAAGGTCTGCCGGAGGCGGCACTATTAGAAGGGGCGGGATCGTGCACTTGATGTTGAGGAGTTTCCGGGCGGCAGTCTTGACCGCGGGCCTCATTGCCGGCTTTGGCGTGGGGCAGACGCCGGCGGCGCAGCCCGCGGCTCCGGTTTACGAATTGGTACTGATGCAGAAGCCGGAAACCCTTGAGTGGCACGTGAAGCTGGTACGTGCCCAGTACGATCTGTGCGCTTTTGATGCCCAGGTCAATCATTTGGAGGTGAAGCCGTTTCCCACGCCTCCAGCGGTGATGGACACGACTCGACAGACCTACCTATTTCGCGGTCGGGATACCGTGTTCAAGGAAGAATATTGGGGCGGATTCGACACTAAAAAAACGACGCCAGAACAGGGGTGCGAAGTGGACGTCTCCTCAACCGTTACGAGTTGGCACGTCGACCTGCTGGTCGGTAATACGCATACGATGATAAACACCGATCCAGACGACGGCCATTTATTGGTGCAAACCGAGGACGTAGGGGTTTCGAGACGCCTAGATGCCTCGCTGCCAACGGAATCTGCCGCCAGCTATTCCCAGTCACTCACGCTGAACGGTATCGCACTGCGGTGTCAGCCGGAAACGGATCCTGACGAACAGGCTTGTATCTACGGGCGAGACGACGGCATGGTGCCCGCATTCGATGACGGCAGATTGATCGCTATAGCGTCGCGCTTCAAGGCGGCGCCAGCTTTGCCCCTCATGATTCTCGAGCCGCAGTCTCTACGTCTCATCGACCATCCGGATCCGAAACTGTTCAGCGCGGCGAATTATACTCGATGAATATCGGGCGTAAATTCCAGCGCGGGCAGGCGATGGTGGAATTCCTCGTCATCAGCGGCGTGCTTGTGTTCGTGTACCTCGGCATCTGGTACATCGGCAAGTATCACGACATCCAAGCGGCCACCATCCAGGCGGCGCGCTATGCGGCATGGGAGCGCACGGCACGTCCGACGAGTTTCGCAGACAGCCAAATACAGAACCAGACGCGGGCGCGCGTGTTTCAGTGGGATCGCAAGGCGCTGACCGCAGCCGACGGGATCCGCAACAACGGCTGGGCAACCGAGACCTCGATGTGGCGTTCGCATGACGACGGCAAGTCGCTGGTCGACAAGCCCGTTGATGTGAGCGTCACGACCGCGTCGGGCGCTTTGCCCGGCGGCGCAGCCAACGCCTTCAGCGGCATTCTCAGTACAGTGACATCGCTGACCGGTGCGATCAGCGGCGGTGAGGCACTCAATAAGGGCGGCTTCTATACCAGTCACGTGAGCGTGCGGATCGCCGATGTGGCGTCGCTGCCGGCGCCGCTCCGTTCACTCAATCTTACGCTGCACGAAAGCAGCGCCCTGGCCACTGATAGTTGGGACGCGGGCGGTCCGCAGCAAGCCGCGCTACGCACGCGAGATTTTACCCTGACCGGCGCGTTGGCGCAGATTGCGCCGATTCTCAAGCCGCTGGAGTGGGCCTTGTCGGTCATCGAACCATCTTTCTTGAATTTTCACCCCGGGCAGATCTGTCCCGACATCGTACCGGCGGATCGATTGGATCCCGGCGTGTCGAAGCTGCCGGTCTATTCAGGAGGCGGAACTTGTTATTGACATCTTTCATCGCGCACTGCCGCGTGCTGGCCGTGATGGTGGCGGGAACCGTCCTCGCGACCTCGGCGGCTGCCACCGGCTGGCAGGGCGCGCCCGAGAGTCTGCGCCTGGAAAGCGTTGGCGAGGAGATCCGGGTCAATGGCACACCCATGTTGGTGCGCCACTTCGAGTCCAGCCAATCGGCCGAGGCGGTGCTCGAGTACATGGAGCGCGACTGGTCCGCGGCGCCCTGGTCGGCGCCCGTGCACCACTCGACGCTGGGTGACTGGAGCATCTTGAATCAAGACATCGGCGACCGTCATCGCAGCGTACAAGTCCGCGAGACCTCACCCGGCTCCATCGAGGGACTGCTGGCGGTCACGTCGCCGGCGCTGCATCGTGAGCCCGTGCTCTCGATCAGATTGCCGGCAGCCTTATCGACGGTGTCGGTGGTGGATTCGGTCGACCAGGGGCGTACCGCCCAGCAGATCATGGCAAGCTCACCGCAGTCCTGCGGCAACGTCGGCAATGCCCTCGAGTCGGTGCTGCGAACCTCAGGCTGGACGACGCCGCAACGCCGCCAATCGCCGCGCGCTCTGTTGATTTCAACCAATCGTGGCGACGAACAGCTCGACGCCATCATCACGGTCAATGGCGGGGGGTCGATGGCCGTCATCAACATCGTGGGGGGGGCGCGGCCATGAAGGCGCGCCTTACGACGCCGGGACGCTCGCGCCTCGCGCAGAACGGCCAAGTAGCCACCGAGTATCTGGTTGTGGTGTCCGCGATCGTGCTGGCGCTGATCGTGCCGGTCAACGGCGGACAGTCCGCGGCCCGGTTGCTCGCCACCGCGGTCCGCGATTTCTACCTCAATTTCAGCTTCATGGTCTCAGTGTCTTGAGCAGCAAAAGGATTGCCATGAAACTCATTTCAAGAATATCCCCCACGTCCTTGCTGTTCGGCGGGGCGATCGTCCTCGGCATCGGCTTTTTCTTCGGTGCCCAGCATTACCTGCACGCGTACCTGTCGGCCGCGGAGGACAAGCTGGCCGGCCAGTACACCCCGCAGCGCATCGTGGTTGCCGCCACCGACATTCAGGCGGGCGATACCGTCGGTGCCAACAACGTGGCGGCGCGCACCATGCCTGCGAAGTTCGTGTCGAGCAATGCCGTGTCGCCGGAGGACTTCGACACGATCGACGGTCAAAAAACCGTCGTGGCGCTGCGCGCCGGCGACCCGATCGAGCGCGGTCAGCTCGAAAGGCCGGACCGGCCGGCGTTCTCCGCGACGCTGGCATCGGGCGAACGCGCGATTACCTTTGCTGTTGATGAAATCAGCTCGATCTCCGGAATGCTGGTGCCGGGCGATAGCATCGACTTGCTTTACACGGGGCCGGGGATCACGCAAAACTCCTTCGGGGTCAAGGACGCCGGCGCATCGGGACCCAAGGAGCTGACGCACGTGCGACCCATATTGCAGGCGGTGCCGGTACTCGCAACCGGTAAGACGACGCAGAAGCGTGTGGTTCCCACCGGCGATGGCAGCTCCAGGGAAGTGAATATGGATTTCACCACCGTGACCTTGCAGGTGCTGCCGAGTCAGGCGGAGGAAATTCTCATGGCGCAGAAACTCGGTGTCTTGACGGCGGTGCTGCGCAATCCGACCGACGCCAAGACCGCCAACCT
>Ga0209208_10011335_pt1 | contig 11423 bp, 11 predicted proteins | sample S1TSphfallax_3_FD_187694 | JGI IMG/M metagenome (GOLD analysis project Ga0209208, IMG submission 187694) | Host-associated microbial communities from peat moss isolated from Minnesota, USA - S1T2_Fd - Sphagnum fallax MG (SPAdes) (version 2) | ecosystem: Host-associated > Plants > Peat moss >...
GGAAAAAAAAAAAAAAGAAAAAACCAATGGTTGATGGTAAGGTTATGGTTATGTGATTACTTAGACATTAATTAATGGGACCAAAAGACGAAGTCTAATAAAGATTTAGAGTTGTTTTTGTTCATACATTGAAGTTTCAATGTTTGGTAATTGGAAAAAAGTAGGGTTACCATGCTCATCACTAAACAATAGTTGGTAACCAATGAATGCAAAAGTGCTACCAAGGACCTATGATGAATAACTTGACTAGTGTTCAATATGTATTTATGACCAAACATTTGGTGTAAAATAGTTGCATATGAATTTTTTTTCATTGCCCAAAGCTAGATGGTGCATTTTATGTGTTTGGTAATGGGAGAAATTTAGTACATTGGGCCCCACTTGGAATAACAAAACATTTGTTGAAGAGGCGAAAATTGTGTCCATTTGGGCACCATCCCACTCCAATTAGAAAACAAAGTATTCAATTATGGTTGGGGGGATTTGTGTCACTTAAGCATCCATTGGGCCTCATTTAAAAGAAAAAAGGTTTGGTTTAAGGTGTAAGTTAACACAAACAATCAAAACTTTCACCCCATTAACACAAGGGATTGTTTGGTAATGGGGGTGAGTTAATGTAGTTATAAGGTTTATGGTTTAAGGCTTTGAACAGTTGTGAATACACAAACTTAATATCTAAAGCATCAACTTTTGATCCCAAAACAAAACACATTTACATGACTATCATAAAAAACATACAAATTTCAAATTATAATTACATTTAATTATTGTCAAAAGCATGTATGTGAAACACAAGTTAACCAACAATTGAATGAACACTCAAACTTCTTAGATGTTTCAACATGGTTTTCAAAATGTATGCACTATCAAAGATTATATTACTTGAATTTCAATGTTCCCAACATTTACAATTCCTAGTTTAAAATTGTTGAAATTTAGAATATATGAGAATAAAATGCATCTAAAATTAAAAGACAAAGAAGAACATGTGAAAATGAAAGTTAGCTCAAAAGATGTCAAATTATAAACAAGTTTACAATGTATAAACAAGAGTTTAAAAGAGAATAACATCTTTTGTAGATCAACTTTACAAGGAAAGTTACAACAAGTTTCTATTTTTTGTTGAATCCAACAATATGTAGTTCCAAAAGTAGCAAGGAGGTCAGATATTTCAAGTTCTCGAAAATATTCAACAATATGCAACCCATCATAACATGAGATTCACACCTACAACTTGCATAGCAAATATTGATTTAATGTGGGAGGACGTTGAAAGTTTTTATGAACTAATTTTGTCTATGTTAGTCTTACAAAGTAATGCACTTCTAAAATATCCAAACCTAGTGCACTTTTTACAATCTCAGAATTTGTATATGTGGTTGAAATGCATACCTCTTATAGGTAGTGAACTCCACCAATTTATTGAAGATTGCATCCAAGAGGCAAAATGTTGCCATGATCTACCTAGTGTACCTTGTAAGCAACAACATGGAATGCAAGACCAACCACCAACAAATAAGAAAAATATCATGCCTAAACCTACAACACAAACAAAGAAGGCAACAAGACTAATCAAAGTTTATACCCTACACGAATTATAACCAAGTCCTTGGAAGAAACAATGGAAAAAAGGAAAACTTATTTGAAGAAAGTAATCAAGCATTGGCACATAAATCTAGTTCCCACTCTTTCAAATTATTTGAATGGTAAGACAAGACCAAGGAAACAAGGCACACAAGGTGTGCTCATGAATGAAACGGACACATCAATGGTGGTATGGATGCTAGGTATGCAAGAATGTGGACTTCCAATTACTTTGCAACATTTCAAAATAAAGGGGTGTTAAAACTTATTCAAACCCAACCGGATTCAAAAATGGAATTCTTAAAAACAAACGATGGCATTAGTTCAAGTGTCAACATCCAAAATTAAATATGCAACTTGCACAAAGATAGAGGTTTGCAAGGCATTAGGCTTGACAAGCCAATCCTATATATTGTTTTACCAAAACCTACAAACATCATATACTTAACACAAGTATAATGAATATCACATATGGAATTCAAATCAATAAGAACATATATTTAAGTAGGGTGATAGTTAGTGATAAGAGTTATAACAAGAAGGAGCTCACAATAGGTTTACAACATCATTCCCAAATCCAAGCAATGGTTGACAATAAATTGTGTTATAAATGCAAGAGGGGGCTTCCTACAAGGGTTTTACATATTCAAGGGTGAAAGGATTACAAATGACTACTACAAGCGTTGCAAAACAAGGGCATGCATGGCAATTCAAAGGAAGGCATGAACAACATTTTTTTATTCAAGGGACTTTTATCATTCTTTAAAAGGTCGATTAGTACTAAACATGTTATGGTTCACATGTTACATTAAAAGAAATAGAATAGGTGAATCAATTTGAATTGGACATTATTACCATCTCACAAATTTTCATGACATGTAATTGCTAGATGTAAGTTTTTCAACCCTTTCAAAACAACATAATCAAGAAAAAGATTGACAGTGCAATGGTTGGAAACAAACATTGTGAACCATATAAATACACATTTGCTAGTTGGATGGACAAGGCTTTGAACCAATCTTTGTCCAAAACAAACATCAATAGCAAGCAACTTAAGGTTACAAGAATTTGGCCATTCAATCTCAAGACCGTGGATAACAAGACTAGACCAAATGAAGTATATACATCATTAGTAGTTACATACATTCCAAACAATGACAATGAAATTTTTGATGACATTGAACAATTGGGGGGGAATGGAGTCACTACATAACTTTTAAACATAACAATTTCAATTGAAGATGTTGAAACAAGGGTTGATGTCAATGTCTAACAACAACCAAATCTAAACATTATGTGGAAATGCCCAAGATTAGTATTATTGCCACACAAGAAACAACACCATTATAAGATATTTATGATCTAGCAATTCACCTAGATGAACTTACAAATAAAATGCAATGCTACTAAAATTTTGCAAATGCAATTTGAGTGAATATATGGTAAAACAAACCACATCTAGCTCCTTTTCCAAAAGCACACAAATAATCACCTGACATATGGAAAGTGATGTGAAATTTATTTTTGATTAAAATTTTGAGTATTGCAATATATTTTTATAATTTATTTTTAAAAAAATTAAATGCATTTTTACATCAATCCAAATGATTATCATAAACAATGTAAAATGTAATGATTATTCAAGCTACATTAATATGAAAATTTTCCAAAAAACATTTTATCAATTTGGAAAACTCTTAGACTACTTACTTAAGAAATGATGAGCGATTACAAGGCCTAAATTAATGATTTTCCATTTTGAAATGTTGATAGAAATTATGTATTCTTTTATATTCATTCTCAAGTGTATATTACATGATAACACATAAGCATGAGAAATATTGAATCTTAAGTTGAGTTGAAAATTTACAAACATGTTATTTAGGAATGATTACATTTGCAATGGGTCATTTTATCATAAACTTAAACACCTAAAAGACTTTGTCTCTTGCATGTTGTCCTTGCCACATATGCCTACAAGGCAAACAAACAATAAAAATCCATCACATGTAATAACATCCAATGAATATTCAAATATTTTATGACAAAAAACCATGGACAAGGAGGCACTTGAAGAAATTAGAGCACAAAAGAGGAAGGAGAGGAGGATAAAAAAGCCTAAGCGTGTTGTTGATTCCCTTTCTATGATTGAAAAAAAATTCAAAGGTTAGTATAAAAACATGCAAGAACAAATTTCAATTTAGTTTAATCTACAATTACAATATGAAAGCCAAAGGATAGGTTTTATTTGAAGGATGTAGCCATTTTATAGGCCCATCATCTAATGAACATTTATTTACATTCAAAAATAAAGAAAGACAAGGGAAAAGTGCAAGGGTTTTGCTTAAATGTAAACAAAAGGACATACGAACATCCAATTGTACTAGGGGGAAAGGGGGGGGGGGGGGGGGGGATTTAGAGAAAAACATAATCAAACATATGGGTTTGGGTTTTAAACAAGATGAGGACGAATAAAATGAATGTAACAAGGGTTGGGGTGTTAGGTTTTGCAAAACAAAATAATGAAGATGATAAAGGGGGTGGTTGGGTTTTGCAAAACAAGAGGATGAATATGAATAGAAGGGGGGAGCGGGGGTGTCAAGTTTTGCAAAGTTCAAGGATAAAGATAATAGAAAAGAAGGGGGTTTAGTAAAGTTCAAGGACGAAAATGATAAAAAAGGGGGGGTGTTGGGCTTTGCAAACCTCACTTGGGACAGGACAATAAAAGGGGAAAAGGGGACCTCAACTTTGCAAAGCCCAAGGACAAGGACAAATAGGGGAAGGGAAGTCAAGCTTTACAAAGTTCAAGGACAAAAACGTTGACAAAGACAAAAGATGCTTGAAGTTGGTTCTTTCAAGCACAATAATCACAATGACCATGAACGGAAAAAAAGCTTTGACACCTTTAGAAGTTTAAGGAAAAATAACAACACACATTCAAGAAGAATTGGGTCTTGCGTTGAAAGATGAAAATGAACATCATGTGCTCAAGAAGAGCTAAATCCTACAAGCATAAGGATGAAAACAATGAATGCATATTGAAGTTGACTTTTACAAATTCAAAGATGAAAACAATTAGAATGTAAGGCAAAAAGGTTTGGGTTTTAGAAATAAGGACATGAAAACCATTATGAACACCCATGAGTTTTAGGATTTAAGTTCTACTATGTAAAAGGACAAAAACCATGACAAACGCAAGATGCTAAACACCCCCTAATAAGCTCTATATGGCGGCATTTTAGTGCGCAAACCCCACCATCAAAGTTGCCACATGGTGCATCTACCTCCTATCACCATCAATAAAACATTTAAACTCAACACCGTTGATGGCATCTCTTTGGATTTTTTCCATCCCACCATTGATTGTGTATCTTCGAGTTCCTACACTCTAGATAGAAGCAATTGTTTTGCATAGGAGCAAATTTGAAAATTGGTTAAAATAAACTGATTTCTAGATGAGGTTTCCAAGACAACCACAACCAACCATTTTAGCTCCACGTTGCAACCTTGCATTCAATGTAGACATTAATTTAAAGATTCACATGTTTTTTTCTTCAAGCAACAATTGTAGACAAGACTACATTGTTTTGTTGTTTTCAAGTTTAACAAGGTATTGTTGAAATTTAAAAAGATGGTTTCTTCCCTACATGCATTTCATTTAGGTTGCCCTTGCTATTGTTTTCATTACTTGAGATGTATAGTAGATTTAAAGAAGTTTGTGTTCTATGGGTCGATTTGCCCAAACCTTGCCATTCACCTCATGTATCTTTGCCAGTTGCATTTGAATTAACATGCAAAGGTCTTATTAGTATGAAATGCATTGTTTAGCCAAGGTTGTCTTCTCCAATTTTGGCAAATAACATTATAAATTTTCAGTTGTCGTAGATTTGGATAATTGTGGCTATGGCAAGCTAAGAAGACAAATATCTTATGGATGATGTAAAACACAGGTACCAACCTTGGACTTCAAGCTATGAACTTGTATGCAAGCTTTTGGTTACTTGTATTTTGATGTTTGTATGTAATTTAATGGTGGTCAAAATCTCCTAGGCCCACTTGGCACACCACCACCTTCACCCCTTGTTTTGATGGGAATGATTTTTCATTCCCCAAGCCATGATGTTACAATTATGTCAACTCATTTAGGACTCACAAACATGGGGCATGAAACTTCTATTGTTAGTTGAAAAAAGGACTTGTTTGAGGCGTTGAAAACAATTATGCAACAACCTCCTCTTGGGCCATTTCAAAAGTCTGACACACAATAGTTGCCTCATGTAACACATGGAGGAGGCTTGTATACCCATAGTGAAATTACAATGGTTTTGTGGTACCACTTGCAAGATTTTGTGGATGGTGAACAAGACAATGAAAATTTCCCATGCAAGTTCAATAGAACAAAAGACCATGTTTGATCCTCCACCCTAGACACTCTTACACACCCTTGAGCAAATAGTGCTTCACTTGTGTACATGTTAGCAAATGACATGCATACCCCAACCATTCTTGACCATAATTCTAGCAAATTAATGTCAATATCTAAGTTCTAACCTCACATCCAATGTCCATGTTTTTTAGGTTCAATTGTAATTTTGGGCCAAAAGACAAAACAAAAATGATTCTAAAGGATATGTTGAATTTGTTGTCCACACAACAAAAACGGAAACACTGCAAGCAAAAGGATACATTGAAGAGGAAAAAGGAAAATTTGTTTTTGTTGGAATTCTCAAAATCCAACCAAGGTGCAAAAATGAGCATTAAAATCTCCAAGACATTGGTTGGTATGTCAATCAAACGCAATTGTCAAAAAAAATTCATAGCAAAACAACCATACCTAGACCCAAACCTATGTCAATTGATATACCTCAATCCAAAGCATAAAAACAAACAAGGTGAGGTTTGCCATGGTAAACTTATTGTTGGATATTGACATGCGTTTGGTTCATAGTTGTCCAATAGTATGAAAGCTCACTTGATGGGGCTCCTTTGGCAAGGGCTTTTTCCTGCACAAGTCATGGCTCATCACAAGACATATGTGAGAAAAAAGGTTTGAAAAGTGAGCCCATAACACAAGACACATTTGTTCTACCATCTTGTTAAAAATTTATCAAGGAAAATAGTAGATGAATCATGGTAAAAACACCTCAGGGATCTAGTGAATGTGCACAAATGTGGGTTATGGATAACCCAAATTCAGTTTTCTATTATTTTGAACTTGCCAAGCCAAGATGATACCCCATTCACACTTGGCATCCAAACCCTTTGGCAAACAAAAATGATGGCAAAGTTTGGACACAAGAATTCGATATCTTTTGATGCAACATTTGGCACAAACCAGAATCGGGTACATTTCATCCATTATTTTGTCTACAAGTTAAGTTTTGTATAAATATAACCTATTTGTCATGTGTTCATGACCTTAAACTTTTGTTGGTTGCAATACTTCCTTTACATCAGCATGGTGTTTGATGAGTGGGAAAATGGAATACGTATTGTGTTCATTATCATTGGAAGAGCTGGGGAAAACGACCTTCACATGTTCTGCATGTGTTGTCCCAACTTTTGCTAGAGAATTGGATGCCTAATGCTATAATTGTCGACAATGCTTAGGCTGAAATAAATGATTTTAGGTATGTAAACCTTTTCACAAAACATGTGTTTCATGAAGACAATGCAATTTGTATGTCCATTGGAACCTCCTTTCAAGATGTTTTGAATGGCTTAATTAAAATCTTACAAATAAGCTTTTGCATAGACCACCCCAATTGTGAACAACATTTGCTACCTTCCATTTTTAGTTCTATGTTAATTCAATTCAACATGTAAGTTAATGATGTTTTAATAACATATAACCATTTGTTGTATACTCTCCATGCATTTGTTGTTAGCTTTGATGTGACATTTATTCTCACTATTTGATATATATATTGCAAAAACATATTGGGGTGGAGCCAAAGTGTTTCTATGTTTGTGCCATGTGCGAAAAACATGGGCAGAAAATGCAATAAAAAATAATTCAATACCAGAAAATAATGCAAAAGTTTTATCTGCTCTTGGTGAGAATATGTATTCTTTGTGGATGCCCTATTGACGCTGATGCGATTACATGGGCAGATGAACAAATTCAATTACTAACAACAAAATACCCAAATGCTACCTACTTCATGAAGTACCTTAAAAAACATTGGTTGCATAAGGCAACCATGTGGTGTGTTGGAAATCACAACATTCCACATGCAGGCCAAGACACCAATGCATCAATTGAATTTTACCACACAAACATTAAACAAATTCTATTCAATTCAAAAGAACGATTGATTAGGCACTGGATGGATTGATTTATTTATCACCTTGTGGGAGATGTGCTAACACACTATTGGTACGATGTCCAATGCAAGATCTTCATGTATGTTAAGAACCAAAAACAAAAAGGCATTGTGGTAAGTGTTGTGCTGAAAGCTCAAGATATACCTAATTTAAATGCCCTAATTTATCCAAACATTGCATTCTTTGCATCCATGAACCATAGACCCAAAATGTGGACCATACATGCTCCAAATTCAAAATGGCCACAATGTGATTATCCTCATGCACAATCAAAGGATTATTTGTAAACATGTCATGAAAATATTCAAGTTCTGCATCTAGATGTTCCTAATGGTGCAGTTGTTTGAAATGTGGGTACATACCATGGGGTGCACCTACCAATCACAAACCTTTAAGGATCAGGAGATGGTTGTTTGGTTTTCAAAAACAAAAACAAATATGTGATCTTACAACCAATTGAAATAATGGGGACCATTGAAATCCCGAATTAGTCCACCACACATGCAAATTTAGTTGACTTAATTGATGACGTGCTCATTGGTATTAAAAACATTGTCATGAAGGTCCCCACCTTACAATTGCATTTGCTCTCAGATTTGAAGGTTTTGCAAAGTAAACAACAAGATTTGTTAGCAAGAGGAATTGTTGGAACTCAACACCCCAGCTCTACACCATTGTTTCCAATTGCCAATGGTGACAATTCATTGAAAAAGCATAAAGGATTACTAGAGAGCTTGCTCCTAAAGGAAATTAATCATGTTAGGGACAAAATTAAAAAGTTTATCCACATATAAGCATATTTGGTAACCATGTTCTGAAGTCCTATGATTGATTAATAATTAAGATGTGATGAATGTGTTTAGGACAGTCTTCAATTTCCAAATTTTGCAAAAGCTTTCACTCAAATTTACACTTTGTACCCATTGAAATCTCCATCACTTCTTATTGGTGTTTGTTACTTTCACACCATCCATGAATGCAATGTCAAGTATTATTTGTTGTAGTTCTTATTGGTGTTTACTACTTTCACACCATCTTGCCTTCTAGGTTTTCAATTTGAATTATAAATTACAACATAGTAAATGGTGGGACATGTTTTACTACTATCTATGCTTTTGGGGTTAATCCAACATCAAACATTAACACCAACCTATAATGCAACTATTCATTTACATGTATGTAATCAATGTTAAGAGACAAATGTTTTGTCAATCTATTACCTTCTATGATGTAGGCAACCAAAACCCATAAACATTAAGCACTGATGCACAAAACATTGCAATCTAGAACTTTGCATGTTTCATTTCATTCGAAGAAATAATACCATAGTACACCTACTTCCACTAGAATATTGTCCACGTAAGGTTTGCATGTCCTTCTGAAAAATGCATGTTCCATTGACATGACATAGTTTGATAGAAAAACATGTACACATTATATTTTAACTCATTTCATTTCATCACATGACAAAAAACCTTAATACACCAACTACCACCAAAATATTGTTTACATATGGTTTGCACTAAAATATTATCCACAATTGGTTTGCATATCATGTTTTAAATGCATGTTCCATTGACATGACGTAGTATGATAGAAAAACATGTTTAGGGTTTAAACCTTCTACCTACTTGCAAAAAATAGAATAGTAGTTGGCCTACCATGTCAAAGGGGTTTGAGGAACACTCTAGCATTTTGTACTTGATTCACATTTGTAACATACAAACATTTCTAGACTCAATTGTGTCTAAACTTGTGTTATCTAAATTGGCTCTTCCAAATTGATCACCCATTTAATGCATCCAATTGTAGATGCCTCAATAGTTTCCTTGATCGCTTCCACTAGTGTACAACGAGTTTGAATTGCTTCATCCTTCAAGAAGTTATTGGGGGTAACTTGCAACCAACATAACCCATAATGAAGGATGTAAATATGACATAATAGACATACAAATCTTGAAGCTCATGTTTATGAGTTTAAATAAACACACCATAGTGGGAGATACATCATGCATGTTCATGCAATCATAAAATTAAGTAATGAATATTATGACATAAGATCCAAACTCCTAATCAAATTCTTGAAGTGGTCCATGAACCCAATGCTGACTATTTTTTGTTGCAGTTCGCTTCCACTTTTTTTTGCCTGTCAAATTTCCTTGCATGGCAACCTAAACCTTTGCTAAAATCGATGCAATGTGGACAACTAAAATAAGTTTGTAGAACTCAAAGGGTCATAGTGAATTAGATTCTCACTACTCATAACAACAACACTCCAATGGTTGGCATCATGCAAGGGAACTACAACCTCGATAACATTAGTACATGCACATGGGATTTCTTTTTCAAAAAATTGAAAACACTCTTTTGGGACTCACCATTATGTTTTGTCCAATTTCTGACAATGTCCCAATAATGTGGGTGTGTTATGTATGTGGCCTTATCTGTGAGGTGGGTGTGCATATACCAAAGCCTAAAAAGTCCATGGCACATGTAGATAAAAAGGCCCTTTTGTTGTCCAATAATTTAATATCTACATTGAATTTGAGTGTCAAATAATCACTACCCAAAATGAAAGATAAAGTAGAATCTTTCGTCCCACCTTTGTTCCCAATGAAGGTTTTAAACCACTATTGCCAACATGCTAACACATGCCACCAAAAGCATTATCAATTGTTCTAGCTAGATTAGAATGCATAACATTAAAAATCCCTTGTTTGATTGGAGGTTATCAACAAACATGGAAAAAACATTCCAAAACATTGCATGACAATGTGTACCCAGTCAACAACTAATATAAAACATACACAATAGGATATAGGACATGTACTTGTCATTTTCACCACTTGAAGTTTGATGATGGAACTATTTTGTAGTGTTTTTTGAATTGTTTTATATATGTTGTTGCACATAAACCTCATCAGTACCGATGGAAGATGCCATTACACTTGGATTGTTGTTTTGAATAGCGGCATTGAGGTTTGGTATTAGTTGTACATGGCTTTGAAACAATTGGCTTGGAGGTCACAATCCCAAAGAAAGGCAAGGTATCCTCTTGAACCCATAAGGGTTACAAAAATGGATGATGACACGAATGGTGTTATTAGGCTTGGGTTGTTTACATATCTTTGTAAATCAATATCCAACACAAGTTTAAGATATTAGATAGGAATAACCTCCATTAATGTTTTGTGAAACAATTGCAATGTTGGAAATTTTTTGGTGTTGTGTTCCAAATTGTGATGATGTTTAGAGAAGAGTTCATCAAGAAGGGATTGAGTTCATGGAACTACTTGGTTCATGAAACATGATAATGTTTCCATTACTATAAGAAACTTCATAAGAATGTTAGTTGCTAGAAACTGATTTAAAACCATTCATTACAGAACAAATAAGCTAAAAGAGGACAAAGACATAACTAACTAGTAATTGTGTTGTTTTCTGGTATTGGAGTTGCAACCATGACTTGGACATTGTTTTTCTTGACATGATCAGCATGGCCTAACTTGGAG
>Ga0209208_10011336_pt1 | contig 11423 bp, 5 predicted proteins | sample S1TSphfallax_3_FD_187694 | JGI IMG/M metagenome (GOLD analysis project Ga0209208, IMG submission 187694) | Host-associated microbial communities from peat moss isolated from Minnesota, USA - S1T2_Fd - Sphagnum fallax MG (SPAdes) (version 2) | ecosystem: Host-associated > Plants > Peat moss >...
CCTGGATGAAGGAAGGCCACTGAGAACACATTATGAAAATGTTTGTACTTTTTGCATGGCAATGTCTCTTCAACTTTAGTATAAAACTTCTTGTGCCAACGAGGAGCAAGCTGTGCCAAATACATAAGACGCTCCATAGAAAGCATGATCCAGGCAAACTCACTTGAAGTCTTAATTAAATTATGACTGGCCATCGTATTGACAAAATAAATGTATTCCTAAATTTAATGGGTGAAAATGATTAAAAAAATGTCGTAAGAAGTACTAAGAAAGGTGCCAAAAGCAAGTGTACTCCTTGTGGTAGTAAGAAACTAAAGAATTGAAGCCTATGCATATGAAACCCAACTATTGTGATTCCGATTAAAAGAGATAATTAAAAACCTAGGGTAATTTTAAAATGACTTGTTCCAGCAAAACTGAAGAGTATCATACCAACTAGAGTTGAAAATAGGTAATCATACCAACTAGATTTGAAAATAGTAGAAAAGTAAAAGTGACAAAATTGAGGAAAAGAATCATTGCTTCATTGAAGGTAATTACAACTAAATATCTTATTATTACTTCTTCAAATGTCAGAGAGTGAGATAATCCATACTGTAGCCTAGGGTCAGTTTCCGCATCGACAAAACGAATATATATATATTTTCAAAAAATGAATTCGTTTATAAATTTTGAAATTACAATTTTTTTCCATCATCTACTATAATATTGTGATATGCATAGTGAAATTATTCAGAATGTAGCCTATGATATAATTATGATGATTTTCAACATGTCAACTTCGTATTTTCACAAAATTTCATTTCATTATTTTGAGGATTATTTAATGACGAAACTAACCTCAGGGTAAGGTATGTCATCATCTTAGAGACCCTTTAGTCACAAATCAACATGCTGGTTGCATGATTGTCCACATAATATACATGTATATTATGTCTGACAATTTGTGGCGGTTTAATGTAGGAAGAAGTAGAAGAGCCTTTTAATTGAAGGTTGTTCTGAAAGAATATCTATCCATTCTTGACTAGGGCCAACCATCTTTGTTAAACGGAGTTGTCACTTTCATAGGATGTAAATGGTTGGCTCCCCTCAACCTACTAAGGACTTTCAAATGTCGACCAAGCTTGTTTGAACTATGGCATTTTTTGATGCTGTGGTACAACAATAGAATAGTATCAATAGAATTGCAATGACAAGAGTACCCATGTAGACCTATCTCATTTGTTTGATGGTAGTACATGGATTTGGGTGAGATGAATTAATATGATAAGCTTTTCTCTTTATCAGAATTATGTAAACTTGATATCGAATGACACAAAGTTGGTTGGGTGTGTATTTTGCAACCCAACAAGCTTAATCCATACTTGAATACATGTCGCTACTCCTTTGTAGTTTTATATGCTAGGTATCAAGTGACAAATTTAATTTGTTCTAACTCTTGTTTAATTACAAATCTTCCTCCACTACTTTTACCACATCACTTGCAGAGGAATCCTCTTTTGTCATTGGTTACTCTCTGAATCATTATGGTTTGATAGACATGGTTTGATAGATTGACCACACTAGGTACAAATGATTTTCATTATTTTGATTCAACATGTTTCTAGCTCCGAAATATTCTTCTTGCTTCATTTGCAAATAATGCCAATGAAGGATCTACTTGGCTCCCATGTCTCATTCTTCAGATGCTAAAATAGGAGTTCAATTAATGCATTAAATTTAGTGTTCTTTTGTTACTGGACTTGGCATCAATGTTGTGAAACATTACTTTACATTTAGAACAAAATAGTGCCCACATGCTTGAGCCTCTTATGTTTGTCTTCCATTCCTTCATAAAAATCCATTGAAGTTCAAATGAATCTTTCATAGCATTTAACTCATGTTGTCATGGGCATGAAAACTATCATAAAAACAAAAAGAATCACCACGAGCATGAAGGCTACAACAAATCATAACAAAACATGCCTAAACATAATCCCCACAAAACCAAGAAATTTGAAGATGAACTGAGGATGAGGATTATATTCATAACATGACAAAACATGAAACATGAAATAAGGAGAACATGACTATGTAGTAAGGTCCTACCTCAAACTAGTACTAATCATATTAAAAGATAATGAATTGCATTACATATATTTATGCATGTTCAAAGAACTAGGTCATAGAACCTTTCAAATTGCCCAAACAATGCAAAGAACCTAATTAAGCAATTTTTAAGAAATATTCATTATGGATGAAAAGTAGTCACTTTTTACAAAGACAATGTGTTGACAATGATTCACTATGCAATTCAACCATTGTTTTAAATATCATAAATCTTGATTAATTGTTCTGAAATGTTTGATGATGGTTGGCATAGGCATGCTCTTCTACATTCAATCAAGTTACAAGATATGCTCTTCTATATTTGTTTCATGTGTCATATATGTTGATTGATTGTGCTGAAACGTTTACATTGGTATTGGTGTATAGGTATATATGGGTATGTATTATCATGGATTGTTGGATTTGTCACATGTGAATTCATTCCTTCTTTCAACTTTGTTCAAAAACAAAAGCTCTATCACCTTTTCATTCTAAATCTTCACATGTAGTCAGAATTCATCACCCATGTTCATTTTGATAGCCAACTCTCTTTTTTTCTTGCCAAATTTTACAATGTACTCTTTTGTTCAAGAATGACTTGAATGTTGGAATTAGAATACAGTCTGTTTTGGAAGATTCAGATTGCTTAGGGCAAGTAAAGCTGACCCTCATATACTAGGAAATATTTCCACTTGTGTTACTCAAGCTTTTTCTCAATAAATTGGTTGATTCCAAAACATGGATATGTACATGTATAATTACAACTGTTTTTCCGTTAGCATATAACAATTTGAACATGAAATGTTCAATTCCATTATGCCCTTGATTTGTAGAGCCACGATTTGATTTCATGGTCCATTTAGTTGTCAAGAAACATCTCTATCCAAAAAGTAGGTTACAAGTTATTTCCCAATCCTCACCCACAAATGTGAACTCCTGAATAACATACAGTGAAGATCAGTTGAATGCTTCAACATGGGCCAACCGTTGTGACCAACCCATTCAAAGCCAGCCATATTCTTCAACAGCATATAATAGCTAATGTCAATGCAATATTTCCTACACTAAAGAACATCCAGACTGCTTTGAACCAGGCTAAACACAGCAAAGGAACAGCAGCAATCATATCCCATTGGGAATGCTGTCATATCCCATTGAATGCCAGATATGACACCAGATAACTCAGGATCACCGCATTTGAAAACTCCAAAAGTCTTGCAATAGCTCCAAGTAGATTGTTATCTCTCTTGAACAGCATATGATGAGCTCCATATTCCAGTTTCAGTCAAGACGAACCACACACCAAGACTCACAAGCCCAGAGGTCATTTTTATTGCAGAAAGTTGCACTCCCTGCATCTTTTTAAGAGACTCTTATAAAGAAACATGAGTGGCCCATCATCACAAATACCAAGTCTACCAACTTGAGAGCTGTATACCCTGAGAACTCTACTAATACTAATGATTACCCACAAAACTAGCACAACACCTGCCAGGTGTGTGTACAATACGATAAACCAACTGTTGGGCACTGATTTGAATAATCGAGTTGTGACATACCAAGTGAGGTGGTTGAGGAACTACTATACAAGTATGAAAAAATAACATTATGATCTGTTACAAAAATTGAGAAAACTCTGTACCTCAAGTAGGAACTAGTGAGAGGTCTCGTGGTGTACTGAGAGCTTTGGTGACGATCATAGCCAAAGGAAGCGCAACAATTATGCACAATGAACCCACAAACACCATTTCCCCATACCAGCGTACGTTTGTCCAGTTCTTCTTTATAAACCGTGACACAAAATAATGGCCTAGCCTGTGATCCCACCAGCCTTTTGCTTTCTCTTCTGGAGGAGAGGTCTCTGGAAGTTGGTCTCTTGTTTCATCATTGTCTGTGGATTCTCTTGTCACTGGAGCTTTGATGACTATCTTATTGCAAGAACACTGTTGGGTTATCATTGATTCATCCTTTGTACCGAAGCTGGACAATTTTGTCTGAGAAGTTGAGCCCCCAATTCTGTCCTCATCCTCCAAAGCCCTGGCTTCTGCGGCTGGGCGCTCAGCTGCTTCAAACTCCAAGAAAAGCTTCTTTGGTTCAGCACCAGTTGCAGAGCAAATCTCATCGGAAACCCCAACTCCACTAAAGCTGCGAACTGACCTAATTGATTTTGGACTCATTATCCATGTTCCTATGTCATCCCTATTTCTAAAATGTACACCTCTGTTTTGTGCTCCCTCATGGAGTAGCCCTCCATCAACCGACCAAGCTTTACGATGGAGCGTGACAGAGGTTTTGTAGATGTTTCTATCAGCTGAAGCCACCCTTGAGGGGAAGGAAATAGCTTTGCACAGTCCCCTGGACTTCCTGTCAGGGTCTTCTTCACTGCTTTCTCCAGAATGGAATGATTCATCTGAAGCTAATGGGTTTTCTCGCACACTCCACCCTGCATCACTGGAAGTTTCAAAATCCATCTCCAGCCCTGCTTGCTTCAGTGAATTGCTTTCTCCCAGTACATTCCTGCAGGACTTGACATCTGGATCAGGTGTTGAAGCAGTCACATCTGAGTCAAGGCTTTGGAGGTCCGGCTGCAGCACATGTAACAGCTTCTGAGTTGTGAAGGGGAGCTGATCCTTCAGTGTTAAGAGCATCTCAGGCTTCTGTGGATTCAGATTCAACCATGAACAGGTTAAGACAGAGTACTTGAGTTATAACATGACCAAGTTCACTGACACATATAAGGGAAGTACACAATACAATACCACATTCATGAAATATCAAACAGAAAGAGTCTGGAAACCTGTACCAATGCACTTGCAGCCTCTGGATCAGCTTCTGAGTTCAAGTGTGAAAGTGAGTTATAAGGATGAGCCTGCAAATTCAAGACCGTCTGCTTTGGACTACCTCCCTCCACTAATGCACTCATGATGCTGGTCCCATTTAAGAATGTTGTTGCAATCTTCACATCACTTTCTCTACTGAAAGCATCATTTTCAACCACTTCGTTGCCATTGTCGTTGCTCTGGCTGATTTGAAAACAATTTTTCTCTGTATCAATACTTGCTGCATCAAGGCAACTTTGATTCTGTGGAAATTGTGGATTTGGCGTCTTACAGTCTGCACCATCACAGCTGATGATATACTTGCTTTGTACTGCAGGTTCTGAGCTCTCAATCCCAGTATTTCCAACCCTAAGCCTTGGGAGTGAAACCTCAACCTCATTCCCAAAACTCAGTGCTGTGCTATTTGAATGCTGCTCACCAGCAGCGTGTTCATCTGCTCTATGAGATGTGCTGAAAGAGACGTCCATAGGACTCATAAATGCATCTTCTGGAAGTGGACAATCTCTTGTGCTTTCTGCAACTGGAAGGCCAGCAGCAGGTTTCCCACTATTGACCAGTTGGGAAGCTTCAATCCTGCCTTGAGATTTGGACATGGACCTTGAAAGTGGAGACGATGGTTGGGAGTGATTATTTACACCTGGAGTTGGAGGAAGATGGGAGCGCCGATTCTTTCGCCTCACTGCCAGACCATGCCCTGGCAATCCTAGGTCATACTGAGGAGAGGCTACTCGGTTCACAAGTGACCTCCGTGATGGCAAATTCTCTTTTGCATCTACTGCAAGACAAAATCACAAATACCATAAGCTTAGAATACATGCAAGTTACTTACTCAGGGATCTGAGAGCAGTAGAAATGTGTGATGGTCTTACCACTTGGATTGAACTCACTACTTCCCAGACATGTTTTCACGATAAACCACAATTTATTAAGTTCCAGTATGATGAAGAAAAAGCATGAAATAATGAAAGTTTTGCAGTGACCATCATCCAGATCACAAAAATACCACAAGAAAACTCAGCAAATTGCAAGAATTATGAGAGGGGATATTGATGGTTACAAGCAAGAGCTTCTGAATCTCCTTCATCAGTGGTGGAACTTGAAGGTGATGCTGGTGAGCTGCTAGAACCATGAGACTGATGGATCTGATCTCGTGCAGGAAAGAGAGGAGCTCTTCTTGCAACCCTGCCTGGGCTTGACTTGGGAAAAGAACCTCGGGTCACAACATGTGAAGAATCTGTTTTTGATGTTGAAAGTGGAGAAAATGGTAAGGGTGGTCGAGATTCTTGATAGACTGGACTGGCAACTCGCTTTGAGACTGGAGAAAGTGGATGATTACCAAATTTCCGAAGACTTCGTGACTGTTCAGGAGTTTTCAAAACTGGACTAGCTGCTGTACCAATTGATGTTCTGTGCTCATCTCCACATGCAAGCAGCCTGGCTGTGTTGAGTGCTTCAGTCACAGCAGATCGAACATGTGGTGTTTTATCCAGGCGACAACTCTCCAGCCCCTGCATCATGGATGCTTAATGCCAAACAAGAAAGAAAAGAGCACCCAAAGGCAATGGAAGAAAGAACTATAGCAAAAAACCTGCAAGAATACCTCTGCATCATGGATGCTTAATGCCAAATGAGCAAAAAAAAGACCCAAAAGTAATGGAAGAAATAACTATAGCAAAAAGCCTGCAAGAATGCCCTTGCATCATGGATGCTTGATGCCAAACGAGCAAAAAAAAGAGAACACTGAAAGGCAATGAAAGAAAGAACTATAAAAAAAGGCCTGCAAGAATGCCCCCACATCATGGGTGCTTCATGCCAAACAAGCAAAAAAAAGGAACACCCAAAGGCAATGGAAGAAAGAACTTAGAAAAAAGCCTGCAAGAATGCCCCCACATCATGGCTGATTAATGCCAAATGAGCAAAAACAAGGAACACCCAAAGGCATTGGAAGAAAGAACTTAGAAAAAGGCCTTCAAGAATGACCCCGCACATGAGTGCTTAACACCAAATGAGCAAAATAAAGACCACCCAAAGGCAATGGAAGAAATAACTAATAGAAAAAATCTGCAAGAATGCCCCTACATCATGGATGCTTAATGCCAAACAAGCGAGAAAAAGACAACCCTAAGGCAATGGAAGAAAGAGCTAAAAGAAAAAACCAGCAAGAATGCCAAAAATAGCTGCAAACCCAAACTGCATGCTTGCTTGTTACACAAATTTTCCATAACCTTGAAGGCTTTTCTTTCTGCCATACCTGCATGGTGAATGGAAGCTCAGAAGTCAAGGTCTCCTTATCCAGAATGGTGAGAACATCTTGCAAGAGCTTAGCAGCTGACATTCGTTGCTGCCAAGGACTTGAACCCAGCATCAAAATCTCTGCTCCTGCTCTGAGCAAACTGGTCCCGTAGATGCTCAGAATGTCAGCATTCACAGAAGCAAGCGACCGAATCAGGTGCATATGAGCAACAGTGCGCGTGGACTTCTCGTTAAGCGCTGCAATTGTGCGTTGGCAAATCTCATGAACCAAATCTGAAGAAGCCCGTTTCCAGTTATCTGTCTCCACCAAAGCTTGCAAGCAAGCTGCTGCCCCACCTGCCACCGGCTCCAACTTCCCTGCAGGAGCAGCCGCAGCAGAAATGGAAACCAGACTCATCAGCCACCAAGCCTGCAGACAAGAAAAACTAAAGGAAAACAGTCAAAGAACTTTGCAAAAGCTTGCGGAATTGAGAAAAAATCTAGACCTGAGACGAGGTTTGCGAGGGGCTGAGAAAGCTCTCTGAGTATTTCTTCCGCATCTTCTGTCGACGTTGTGGAGTCGATTGTGTAACGAGACAAGGCCGCCGTCACTTTGGCGCATGTTTGGTGCATCTGTGGAGAGCTTCCACTTGCCAAGAGTGAGCGGGCAAGAGCGTTAATCACTTGCGGGATGTGTGGAACGACGTTCGTCCCATGCACACGGGCTACGTCTTCGTATAGAGAAATCGCGTGTGCGCGTGCTGCTCCCGTCTCCCGCGACTCCGCGATCTGCAGAAAGAATTGTGTTCGTGTCTGCTTCAGTTTCTGGTGGAATTACAACAAGAATTGCAAACTACACTAGCAGTTTCTTTTGTCGTCTCCTTTTCTTCTTCTTCTTATTCTTCTTCATGAGCTGATCGGATTCGGATTTCTGTGCGCTCAGTTCCTCGGAATTCTGGTGTAATGCAACAAGAATCGCAAACTGCGCTAGCAGTTTTTTTGGCCATCGTCATCTTCATCTTCTTCTGCTTGTCGTTGTTCTTGTTCTTCAAAGGTGATAGGATTCAGACTTGTGTGTGCGGGTTTTTTCTGTGGCTCTTTGCGAATTGTGTGCAAGAACGGAGTGTGTACAATTGAGATCAGCAAGAAACAACAAAAGATCAAGAGAGAGGAAGCGCGTAAGAACCTGATTGAGGAAGCGAGAGAGAGTAATAGCGTCGAGCTGCACCACAAGCTGTTTAAGAGAACACAGAGCAGTGTTCCGATTCTCCACATCCTTGTTATCAAGCTTCGCCAAGTCCTGTTTCACGGAGTGACTCGTGTAGCGCATCATAATCCCCCCCGCTGCTACTTCCTCCTCCCTCATTTCCCCTCCTCGGTCGCTCGATTGCTCTTCCTTTCTCCTTGCTCCCCTTCCCAAATTTTGCTCCTTGCTTGTGGTTCAAGCAAACAAATTCCGGCGATCACAGCACAATCCAATCCGACATGATCTCAAACCACCGAAGAACAAAAAAAAAACCGATGTTCAAAACAAAATTCTTAATACTGTCAGCCAGCCAGCCAGCCAGCCGACGACTCGAAGAATAGCAATGGCGTGAATAGCCTGCCGCCTAACCAAAACTCCAATCCGTTGCAAAAATCCCGGAAAGGAAAAAAAAGGAGCAAAACAGCCAAAGAATACAACCAAAAAAAAACGAGAAGGCGACGACGCAAAGATCAAGGACGAGCAAAGACGGAATCCAGAAAGTCCCAAATGCTGGCCGGCGGCGGCTTGGATAAGAGAATGGAAAGAGCAGCAGCTGGTTGCTCACACAGCCAGAGAATTTTTTTTCCAAATTTAAAAATAGCAGCACAGCAGCAGCAGCAGCAACGACTGTGCAAGAACATTACACAAACAAGAAGATTTTGAAGTGTTGAGAGAAAGTAGAACAGAATTGCAACGCGACCACCTTCGATTGTCGCGAGAGAGGAGAAAACGAGACAAGGCAGACAGACGAGCCAGACGAGAGAGAAAGCGGAGAGAGAGAGAGACCAAGCGAGAGACGGCAACTCTGAACCATGCGTCTTGCGCCTCAAACCGCACGGTATTTCAAACTCTTTTTTGCTCCCGAGGCTGGAAAGAAGGAAGGCGTGGGGGAAAGAAAAAGAAGGGAAGGGGGGAAAGTTTTGGGGGTAGGTGGAGGGTAGGTCCGTTAAAGAAAATTTACTGCGATGTGTAAATAGATGTAGTAGCCTAATAGTAAGAAAAGTTTTACCATCTCCTTGGCTCTAATTTTCCTTCCCATATTTTTCATCCTCTTTTCATCATCTTGACTGTAGGTACCTATTTTCCTTGGCATTGTTTTCATCCATTTTTACCATCTTGGCTCTTCTTTTCTTTTTCTTTTTTAAAATTTTTAAATTTTTTAAATTTAGTTTTTTGAAGTAAGAATAGGTGACAAGCATCCCCAGATGTATTTAATATTTATTGGTGAATTTTTTAGAAAACATTCCAAAGATATATCTCCAAAATGCATAAAAGTGATAGAAATTTTTAGAGTCAAAAATCAAATTGTCCCTCAATTTTAGACTATTTTTTTGGGTTTAAAAAAAACTAGGCATCTATGACAAAATATTCTAGTTTTGTTGTTATATCGTCACCACGGTGCAAAAACTCATCCTTTTTGCCATCTTTGGCTCTATTTTCATCCTTGTCACCTCTATTAGATGGATGATAAATACCCGATTTCGTCAATGCCTAGATCGATTGAGTAATAAAAAGCCAAATGTCATCATATTGTTTTGATCTTGTGTTACAATGAAATTTGGTGGTAGTTCAAAACCATTTGCTAATTACCAATTTGATCTCAAAATCAATCACACCTCCAACAAAAAAAAAGAGCTTCAACCTAAATGAAACTCCATCTTTGGGTTTAGTAGGGTTTAGTCTATGACCCTAAACCCTAAACTCATCCAACTCATCCAACTCTTGAGGAGATGGATGGCCACTTGAAGTGATTGGAGATGGGATTATGGTGACCCAGCACCCCACCATTGCAACAAATGTGGGAAGGTCACTAACCCCAAGCATTGTAGGTACATTTGTGGCTGGTTAGTAGATATAGCTCTACTATTTATGGCAAAGAAGTGGTCTTTAAAGTAAAGAACCAAAATCTGACTAGTTCATCAATGCTTGGCCCCAAAAAAAAAGGTTTTGAAAGACCTAGTCTTCAAAATGGGGCATAACAACAAAAGTGTACTAATTTATTATGGTGGTGCTCCTCCTTATTACACACCTAAGTTGTTAGGTTTCTCCTCTCCCTCCCCAACCCCCCCCCCAAAGAGGTCCAAAGCCTCCTTCCTAACTAACTAAGGGTGTATTTGAAAAAACTACCCATCATCAACTCACACATGTTTTCTCTAATGCAATTTAACCAAAAGTCCTATTACAATTTTCCAACTCCATTCATTATTCAATTCAATTCCATTGAATTCATTTCATCTCAAGTGAGGCTTCTTCTAGACTAAAAAACCTCATCCTTTCAGGAGGTCCTTCCTTCCCTTTCCTTATTTGATATATGCTTCCTCATGACTGGAGAGGATTTGGGAACTTGATGGGGGTTTGGGAACTTGATGTTCCCCTTGTGGTTCACCCTCTTAGGTGGTTCTTTTGGGACATGGGTCCTTGCTTTTTTTGTTCCTTGTATTCTCCCTTTTTTGGGTGCTTTGGTTTATATTTGATTGGCCGGGTTTCATCATTAAGTCATAGATTCTTCAGCAAAATGGTTTAAGGTACGAGCACTATAAATCCTTAAAAATAAGCAATGTGATTAAAATAGAGTTTGGCTTGTCATGCAATTAAGGGGAGACACACCAGAAACATCAGAATAATAATAACAATAATAAGCATAATAATAAGCACAAAATAAATAAAATAAACCAGACTTTTTCAAAGAAAATTATAATAATTAATATCCCCTAAAATGCCACCCATAGGATTTAAAACTCAACTCAAGTTGAAACTGATTTTTTTTTTTGGGCCAATTAGTTATAAATTTATTAAAAAATTTATGATCTAAAGGTATCCTACAATTGTTAATAGGCTCCTTTGTGAATGGTGGGTGGGAACATCTCAAAGTTTTCAAAAAGAGAAGAGAGAGCCTTTAATATGATCAAAACACGGGATCCTAACATGATGAAAAAAATCACATGTGCCCAAAATAATCAAAACATGGAATGGGCTGGATTTTGAACATATTTGAAATGGGTTGGACTTTAAACCCT
>Ga0209208_10011338_pt1 | contig 11421 bp, 14 predicted proteins | sample S1TSphfallax_3_FD_187694 | JGI IMG/M metagenome (GOLD analysis project Ga0209208, IMG submission 187694) | Host-associated microbial communities from peat moss isolated from Minnesota, USA - S1T2_Fd - Sphagnum fallax MG (SPAdes) (version 2) | ecosystem: Host-associated > Plants > Peat moss >...
AATTTAGGACGAATTGGAATGTGCCTTTGGTGTTGTTGAAAAGATCTTGATGAGCAGGATTTAATTGGAATTTATTTGGTAAGATTTGGATTCAGAATGTGAGAGATATTAATTTAAAAATTATTTTGTGCCACTAAAAATTCAAATAAATTCCAAAAAACCAGGTTTTCAAAGATCAGTCGAGGACACGATAACACTTGAATGTCTACCATTCAATTCAAGTAGAAGGAATTGTAATGCGCCTTTGGTGTTCTTGAAAAGATCTTGCCATGGGATATAAGTATACCTTGCAAAATAATGTCATATGTTTTGTCCACCCTACATTCTAACGAGTTCACACTTGCGGTCAACAGCACAGACCACACTAGTTTTGTTAAATCGCAGTATGAAATGCGGAATCTCAGCATTTAATGCACAAGGTTCGAGAGTAATTATAGTAGTTGTACAGGTAGGAGTAATATATATGTAGCGTCAGTGGAGGCGCGCTCAGGAAAAAGGAAAGACAAGATGAAACTCAGTTTACTTCCCAAAATCCGCTGGAAAAACTAGTTTGGGTCTCAGTTATTTCGTTTTGTAAAACTTTCATTCCCAGTTATGCGTTTTGATTCCCTGTTATGCCAAAACTGACCATCCTCACTCCCTAATTGCGGGACTTCACGGATAACTCTACTCTCCACGAGAACTTTATAAAAAATTGAAAATTGCCAGTGCTTTATGCAGGGTAATGCCATGGGAGCAGGGTGTTCCCGAAACAAGCGCCCCTCTGCCTTGGGTGGTCTTATTTCAGGTATACCCTCCTCCAAGGGCAAGTGCTTATTTTGGGGAGACCCCATTCTGAGGGTGTTACCTTACACTTGTTTTCTTCAATAAATGAGAGAGAGGTGGACATGCATGAACTAGATACTTCTAGATCTTCAACTGGATCACACGTGGAGGTAAGATTTCCTCTACAGGTGAGGATATACATCCCAAGGGCATCTAATTCATCTCCATGGGAAGAGCACAATTCCTTGATGGAAAGATTAGAGTCATGTATGGCCCCTGAGTAGACATCCGAAGCGTGGGATAATGATTCACTCTGACCAAATTCTGCTAGTTGTGATCGTGTGTTAAAGTTGTTAACAGCCCTCAATTAAGTACTTGTCACAAAGAAGTAGTTTATTGATTAATTGGTAATTTAACAACAATACATGAGTACAAAGAAGAACGATACCAAAGGTTCATCGCTCATTGAGAAAGTTTCATGATGAAATTTTCCATTTATGAGTGCTTGAGATGCAATCTGTACTCCAGTTCAAAGGAAATTTGAACAATTGTGTGATCGCACAATCATGAAAGAATTTGTGCAAGCAAGACCAAGTTGCAAGGAACAAGTATGAGAAAAGTTGCATTTGGTTTTGCTGCTGACACTTTGAGACAAAGCAGATTTGGTAAATAGTGGGGTCCTTAACAAGGCAGGCCACAGATGAGTTTGACCTTGAAACAAGTAACCCAGTTGTGTCCACATGCGGATGATCTTTTTTTTCCCCAATACATTTGTGAAAGATTTATGATTCAAGCAATTCATGATGAAATGATTGTACTCGACTACAGATTTATCAATCCACATCACCCTATGTCAGACCTGTGTGACAAAATTAGGGGCCTTGATTCTCCAGTATCCACTAATTCCCGCAAAGCTTTTCTTAACTCACTTATACCCTCCTCCAAAACTGCACAAACTGGGAAAACAGGCATGGAGACTGGCAATCTCCGTTTGAGTTCTTCAAATGCATCATCAGCTCCCGGTTCATCAATCTTATTGGCCACAACTAGTGCGGGTCGCTTTGATAAACCCATCTCATACATTTCTAATTCAGACATTAGCTCCTCTAACTGGTCCCAGGGAAGAGGACCTTTCTGGTCTCCAATACCTGCTGACAAGTCAACAACATATGCCAAAGCCTTGGTCCGCTCTATGTGACGCAAAAATGCATGCCCTAAGCCTCGATTCTCATGTGCACCCCTGATCAGCCCAGGGATATCTGCAACTGTCATGGAGAAGAAGTCTTCGTATTCTAGCTTCCCAATGTTTGGTCGAAGAGTTGTAAATGCATAGTGACCAACTGCTGGCTTAGCACGTGAAAGTGCACCTAAAAGCGTGCTCTTGCCTGCATTTGGTGCTCCAACAAGCCCAACATCTGCTATCATTTTGAGCTCAAGTATTAGAATTGCTTCAGAACCTGGTAAGCCTGGCTCATGATCATGACTGGGAAGAGCCTTCTGGGACCCAGTGCCCCTTGCCATAGCCGCATTTCCACGGCCCCCTTCCCCTCCCTTTGCCATTGCTAAGCTCTGCCCTGGAGTTATGAACTCTGCCACTGAGTACTGCACTTGAGGCTTCAGGCGATCCACCATCTCTTCTTCATCTTCACTGGACGATGTCTCAGCTGCCACATTCACATTGTGATTAGACAAAATGAACTGACATACATTACATACCTGCGTGATGAAATGGGAGAAAACAGGGGATCCTACTACAAAACACACAAGTGGATAGGTGAAACCTGACCTCCCAACTTTCTTGCACAACTTCTAATTTTTTCTGAAATGCAGAGGAATGACCTGACCAAAGCTTGCACAGTAGTACGAACTCTAAAGCATGGAAGATACCTGAAAAGTTGATCTTCTCAGCTCCCATGTCACCAGGACACTCCAAGTCTTCTTTGCTGCCTATAGAATCAAGATCAGGATCTTCAAGCAGGTCTGCATCCTCAACACAGCCTTCAGATTCACAAGCAGTTTCTAATATGATGGATCCATCTGAACTGCCCTCTTCTTGTTCCCTCAGTCCTTGTTCCTCAACTGCATCTGTCCCATATGCACTTTTGATGATTCTCCTTCTGCCACTATCCAGGCACAAACTCTCCAGCCAAGCAGCTGAGGAAATTTGGGTTTCATCTGCAACTGTTGCACTAGGACCAACATCTGAAGGTGAAGAGAGCCTCCAGGGCTCCCAACTGGACTGGTCTGGCAAAACTGAAGGCTTCTGTTCCAAACATGGAAGTGACCCTGTCACAAGATGCACTACTGTTCCCACTGGAACCTGCACAATCTGCCAATGATCCACAAAGCCATGAGACAATTCCCTCAAACTTCATTGCATTTTCTTCAAATCAGCAGTCTACCACATTTGCAAACAATGAGACTAAGATGTCTGAGTCTCACTCTTAGATCTAATTCCAAAGAGAGAAAAAGGACCTTGTCAAGGCCACGACTGCCAACTCTTCTCTTTGATCCACCTTGTCCACCTTTCTTTGCATTCTGCACAGCATGACATATAAACAAACCATTGTTGACAAACTACTAGTCTATCCTCAACCTTGTTGTGGGCTTCTCAAGCAATAAGTGAGGTTGTATACACACACACACACATCATCTATGACTCTTTGGACCTTGAGCAAACCATCATAAAAAATGAATGAATAAGCAGCAACAACATGAGACTTAATGATGATGACACAAGGACAAGGCTTGACCAGATGGTGTTGAAGATTGCTGAAGTCCCAGACAGCAGCTGAGCTGACCAGAATAACATCTCCTCCCTTTCCTCCATTTCCTCCTGCATTTGCCGCATCGGTCCAGCCAGCCATCAAACTGATTTGCAAACATCAACATTAATATGAGCTGCTCAGAAAAGACTTGTTATCATTGGTTCCAAAGTAACAGAATGCTGCTGCTCGCATCCAAAGTGTTCCCAAGCTCCAAGTGTATAGGTGCATACATCACTTCTAGGGCTTCAACACAGGGATCACTTCCATAAGAAAATCTGACAATGACAACTTCTTAGAAACTGTGAAATGACAGACAGAAGCAAAATCAGATGTAAAATGCACAACTCTGTACCATCTGCAACGCCATGTCGTGAATGGCGACTCTTGCGAAAGCTGGTGCAGCCAGATCCTCCCTCACCACCTCTCACATGAAGTCGAAACCTATCGACCATTTTCCGCTCCTGGTACTCATTCACAAACAACAATACTTTGTTAACAAACTTTGCTGTAGCAATACGCTAATGAGAACTTCTGCAGATAGAGACAAAGGAAGAATCAGCTGATTTTCCAAAGAATCCATTCTTTCTAGGGTTTCACATTTGAGACGAAAACCCACAACAGACCCAAGGAGGGAACTCTCTTCCTACCTGCAGAGGCGCCTGCTTGCCTTTCTTGGAGGATCCATCACCAGTGTGAAAACTCCTCACGTATCCATCGAAAGTCACAACAAAAGCTCTGGCTTGGAACTCCGCTACTATCCATGCCCGGACTGAAGAACCTGCCTGCCATCCACAAACGATGCTCGAAATCAAACAAACACCAAAACAACAGCCCAAATTCCTGCTTTCTACTTGCACATTCTCCAAACTCACAACTGGGATCTCCGCAATACCTGATGAGAGAGGGATCGCAGCGAAGACGCCATCTCCAACGATGCGAGAGACACTGGGGATTCAAACCTTCTAACCTTCTAAAACCCTGAAACCCTAATGCCATTGAACCTTCCAAGCTTCAAGCCCTAAAACCTTGAAACCCTAATGCCTTTGAACCTTCAAAGCTTCAAACCCTAATTGACCATTTTTGGGGTTCATCTGGTTACAAGAAAATGGCTATTTAACAAAAAGAGATTCAATAGGAAAGTACTTCAAAGCTTAAACCCTAAAACCCAATTGACAAGTTTTGTGGTTTGATCTGGTCACCCAAAAATGGCCTTTTTAACAAAGAGATTCAAAAGGAAAATACTTCAAACATTAAACCCTAAAGCTGGAATAGGTAGGCCATTTTTATGGTTGATCAGGTCACAAAGATGACTTTTTAACAAAAGGATTTCAAAAGCAAAATTTCCAAAGTGTAAACCCTAAAGTTTTGAATTGACCATTTTTGTGGTTGATTTGGTCATAAAAATGGCTTGTTAACAAAGGGATTCAATTGAAAACACTTCAAACCTTAAACCCTAAAGCCCATTCTAGACCAATTTAGAAGGCTTTCTTAAGGAAAGGATTCCAACAAAGAATACTTCAATCATTAAACCCTAAAGGGCCAAAACATTTTGTTCATTGACCTGATCACAAAAATGGCTTTTAACAAAAGGATTCATTAGGGAATACTTCAAACCTTAAACCCTAAAGCTTGAATAGGCCATTTTTGTGGCTCATATGGTCACTAAATGAGTTCTTAGCAAAAGGATCCAGTATGGAGTACTTCACATGTTAACCTAAAGCCTGAATTGACCTTTTTTGTGGCTGATCTGGTCACAAAAATGGCTTTTTAACAAAAGGATTCTATAGGGAAAAATACTTCAAATCTTTAAACCCTAAAGCAAGAATCAACCATTTTGTTGATTGAAAAAGTCACAATGAAAAGCCTTTAATCAAAGAGATTCAAAATTACACGTTCATCAATTTTCTTGCATGAAACAAACAAATTTGGTAATGAACGAATTTCATCCATTAAGAATGAGAAACAAATGTTTATGTATACACCACACCCATGAGCTTGTTACAAGCATTGCTATATGAAATATCCTACTTTATTATGATCAATTCTAAAGCTCTTAATATTGTTATAAAAGCTATGTTGGGGTCACTAAGTGAAATTTGCAATAAATGATCACGTATGTAAAAGTAACACAAATTTTGCATCATTGAAAAAAATTCAACTAAGATTGCACATACCCATAATGCAATAGAAACTAGATGTTACTATGTCTTTGGTACTATGTCTTTGCATAAGACCATCCAAGATATAATTATATTGGTTTTGGATTGTGGTTGATTTGGGCAAAGGTTGACAATAGAATGAAAATTGAAATCTATAATCAATAAATTTCCATTCAAATTCACCTTGCATATGCCCTCTTATTCTTATGCTATTTAGAACAGCGGCATTTCTCACATTGCTTATTTCTCTATATCATATCCCAAAGAATCATAAATTTGGCTATCAAGTTTTGAAAGATCTTTATTCCACATAACAGCCACGTTGCAAGCAAAGATTTTCTTTTCCTTAATCTACTCGAATAAAGACGTACAGGGCATCAATCAAACAATCCACAACAACTATCGGATTTTTCCATTATTACAACACCAGTGCAGACCACAATCACGCAACAATTTGATCATCTGCAAGTCAGGTGTAAATGATTCTTTCATCGATTGCTTCATCAACTACTTGAGGATCATCACAATTCCAAAAACAACTACCAAAACAGAAATTTTTGAGACGAGGAAAATGAAAGCCAGAGTTCAAACTAGAAAGATCTGAATGGAATTCTCAGCAGCACAAATGACTAGAGAAGGAAAATCACTCTGACTATTTACTCAGGAACCAGTGTACACATCATTTGCAGGGGAGGAACTTCATCACCCAACTCTCTAATCACTGCAACAAGATGACAAAAATGTGTCTTTGGTTTGTCATACCAATCAACTGAAAGTCATAGAATCCATCTTCTTGCACACCCATGCCCATGTTATTGATTTTGCACAAATCACCTCCTGTCATAGAATCCTAAACCCTAAACCTTAACCCTTAAATCCTGGTGTGCAAGAGGAAAGCCAGAAAGCAAGAGACTTTCCATACAAAAAAGGAAATGAACAGAAGAAGTCACGGAAACCTCAGAGGAGTCAGAAGACAAAGAGAAAATGGCGAAGAGACAAAACAAGTTGAAGAGAGAAAAGAGATTCACACCACATTGAGTAGTGGATGACTTATTTGCTGTTTCAGACAAAGTGTTCTGCCACTGTTTCCTTCAGAGTATAGACAGGAATTGTCATATCACTACTTGTGAACTGACAGGTTCCACCAATCAACATATATGTTCATATGACTGTAAGCTGGGTTCAGATCTACTAATGACAGATTCATTTCAGAGCATAGGTATGGGCACAGGAGAACAAAGACCCACACAAACAAAAAGGAAACAGGAGAGATTTTATGACGCCCATAGGTGAGCCCAGCAACCTTATTTCAGGGAAAGTGAAAAGAAAAAAAACCCACAGGAGACTGTCAAGAAAAGAAGTACACATGATGAAGACTATGATGTGTCTTGGAGGTAGACAGGAGAAAAGAGAAAAAGTGTGCAAGAAGTGTATGGAGACTACAGAAGCCAAGAGGTAATACAGAAACCAGGAAAGGAAGGGGGAACAGCTGAAGCTATGAAACTGTTATCATGAGAGATTTTCCTGCTTCACCCTGGATGAGGATACCTGGAGCATGCCCAATGAGCCTTTTGCAACACTAGGCATGCTCACTGGGTAGTAAGGTGAGGTACGAGGGGGAAAGGAGGAATGCTGGAAAATGCTCGACAGAGGTGAGGAATCCTCCTCAAACTTACAGCCAAGCCCATCATCAAAACCCCTTCGTCCCATGACCTCTGTGCTTTTGGCACCTTGATGCTCCTGCAAACTGAGTGCCTTGAGCACATATGCATCATCGTGCAGTTCAAAAGGTGTACTGCAAAAGACAAAGTAGCTCACTGATCAGAATTGCAAATGGGTCAACTGAAAACCATTGTACAGAAATGCTGAGAGCCATTGAGAAATATTGAGATGCAAGTTCTGATTTCCTGCCACCAACCAAGACAATCTGAGTGGACAATGTACCTGAGACCCAATTAGCTTCTGAATGCAACAGCAAAAACTTAAGAGGAAAAAAAAAACCTGTTGAAGTCAAAGTGCACAACTTGCATGTCTTCAGAGATCTCAACTTCCACAGTCGCTTGTGGCTGGGTCTGAAATTTTCCATCGCCAAAGAATCAAAGACTATGACAATCAGAGAATAACAATAAAAAGGACTAATTAGGAAATTTACTATAAATGGCATAGACAAATGGTAGAGCAGAATGCGCTCTTATGTGCCTTAAAACAGCCTATCAAAGTATCAGTGTCAAACCTGTACAAGAATGAAGGGAAGAGTGACACCACCGGCAGGAACAGAGTTTGTCCCATGATAAAGTCTTTCATTGCGACTTACTAGATTCTCCAGGCCTGTCATCTTCCATGCCCAAGCCCCACCAGAACCCCCTGTCACTACAGATAATAAAGAGACAATGTCACAGAAGACTCTGTCAAAGTTTACCTGCTCAACAAAGCAGGTGATACCTGAGCTTGAAGATCATGTAAATAAGCAGCTTTCTTTTCTATCCTTTCTATTCTTTCCTTTCTATCTCTGACCCGCATCCCTTCACCCTGCAGACAGAAGAAGAAAACATCAACAGAGGTTATGACATCACAACTTAACAACAGCCCTTCACTGTCTATGTATGTGCAGCTCCTTTCAAAACAAAACAAAAGATAATTATGCCAAAAATCAATGAAAAACGCACATGCAGTTCTTGGTCATTGTCAAGGCTTGCAGAAGAAGGAAGACCCTTCCATTGAATGTCCTTTTTGTCCTTCAAAATGATGCCCATGGCCATGAGCACATTCAAAGCATCGTATACGCGTCGCCGTATGTTTTTTTCATCCTAGCATACAAAACAAACAATAGGCACTTTTTCTTGACTGCCAAAATCATAATTTCCTCTGTCAAAGCCAGGATCCTGCAATGAGGTCTACCGCTATTAGATCAACTTCCCATACAATGAGTTTCACTTTCTCTCTGAGTCTCTCATTGTTGCTAGCTGGATGATATAATACCTGATCTGGTGAAATGCGAGGACTATCTGGATTTGTGTACTCAGATACTAATTCATCTGCCACCTGCACAATCCATAGACAGAGTTCAATGGACCCACAAATCTGTTTCCATAGGATGCCACGTCCGAATTGTGAACACTGTTAACAAGAGTAGACTAACCCAATTCTGACCCCCCCAAAAAAAAAACAACCATGTGGAAAAGGAAAGAAACTTGCCTCATTGTAAGTTGTGCGACCTTTGCTCTCCACCTTCTCACAGACTGCAACCTCAGAAAAGAACCCATGGGCAACAATGAGAAAAATTAGTGAAACAAATCTCTGCTGCATAAAAGAAGAAGTCTTGCAAATTCACATCTCCATTGTAACCTACAGCAGTCAGTTGTTGCAGCAGATCACATATCCCTACTTATACTTACATAGAATAAAACCTTTAACATTCAGAGTGAACCCAACAAGGCAAAAACCTGAATCACTGCAGAAAAGAAACACATTGATCAAAACATCCTCAAGAACTGCATGAAAGATTGGAGAAAACAAATTGATGACAAATCCAGTATTGGTGGTGACCTAAAAAAAAAGATAAAAAACAAGAGTTGGGATGACTGAGAAGAGACCCCAAAATAAAATTTAAGAAAAAAACTGACCTTTCAAGCTAAAATGTCGTAGACCTTTTCCATTTTTCTCTCCAGTAGAAGCTCGTGGACCTCGCTTCTTCTTCCCCCTTTAACACAGAGCCAAAAGCACAGATCAATTTTTTTTGTACCTGACCAGATTCTTCATAACAAAGAGCATTCCTCAACAATTGAGCAAATGGGCTGAAGCTTTTTGATGCAAGAAAAAAGATGCTGGATTGTCACTCTCCCGATACAAGTTTGATCACCACCCATTGCAGGTGACTGGGATTGCAAGACTCTAGAGCAAAGCACAGAGCAGTACAAGAAGAAGAAGAAGAAGAAGAAGGAGAAATCACATACCCAATGACTTCAGTTTCAGGAGAGTCTGGGTCATCTCCCCCATCCAAGTGTAGCAGTCTGGAATCTATACGATTATTGCTCCCCATTACCTCGATTTGCGCAATGGGGAAAAACGCAAAAGGCGACAAGAAGAATCAGAAAGAAAGAGAAGAGCCCCTGAAATCCAAGAGGATGGATACAGAAGAAGACGGAACAAAATCGGAAACAAAGAATCAAAACCCTAAACAAGAACACACCATCCAAATGGACCCTAGCACTAAGGCATTGCTGCTCCTGATCATCAGCAACCAAATCCTCTCAAAAGGATTTATTTCAGAGATTCTTTAAGAAAAAATGCGACAAGCCGAATTGCAAAGCACAGAACCAAAAGGACCCGAAAGCCCAAGAATGGACCTGATGAAACAAGGGGATTTTCTGAAACCCAGAGAAAAGCTCAAGAGAAGGACCACAAATGCTGCTGCTTCTTCTTCTATACATGGAGTTGAAGAGGATTTTAATTTAGCACACATTCCTACTCAAGCAATGCAACAGCTTCACCATCAAACACAAACTCTTCTTCCCAAATCACAAAAAAACACAAACACCATGCGGAAAGAAACACCCACAGATTTTCTCGCAAAAACCCCTCAAAAGTGGACCAAATTCTATGAAATCAAAACCACCCACTCGCTGTTTTCAACAGCCGGAGCTAATTTGGTGCCGCATTTGGCAGCCAGACAACCAGAGACTACAATCAAGAGCGAGAAAGTAAGCATGGTGGTGGTGGTCCCGTCGTCCGGTCCCCCATCTCGCTCTCCCTACTCACTCTCTCTCTCTCTCTCTAGCAGCTCAACCCTAATCAGGGCTGCCTTTTTTATCCAGGGTAAAAAGGCATTTTCACAAGAAATAATAAATCACTTTTACCCAAACTGACAGGACCTACTTACCTAGGTAACACAATTTTTAATAATAATTTTTTTAAAATAATGGGCAGCTAACAAATTTTTGAATAATGTATTTGTTTTTTTTTGTTTTTTTTTGTTTTTTTTTTCCATAGGACTTTAATTTGTGGAATATTTTGTAATCTCAATTTATGTATCCATAACTATCTTGGGCTTTTGTGTTGGCTTGCACTACCAAATTTGATAATCATGTATACAAATGATAAAATAGGTAGATGTTCTTTCAAAGTTTTAAGAACTTATTTAATAATTTCATTAACTCATAAAATAATTAACATGTAAAAGATAATAAGTTGGGTTTCATTGGCTTTGGGTTTCATTAATTAACGGAGAGTCGCTTATTAGCATTGGTTTTGTTGATTGATGAACTTTGTGCTTTGTCATGTGTTACCATGTTGACACTCAACACTTATTGTTATGCATAATTATTAACAAACAATAGCAAACATTTATACATGATAAAATTTCAAAAATCACCTTCCATTTTGGACTAAGATGTTCTCAAGTTATACATGATGACATTTCGAAAATCAGCTTCAATTTGGGATTAAGATTACTTCAAGCTACACAAAAACACCTTAAGCAATGGAAAAAACTCATTACATGAAAAATCACACCCAAACATGAATACCTTGATTTTATGGTGGTAAGATGAGTAGGGTGGGTGCAAATATGAGACTTTTTATCAATCGCTTAATTGTAATTTCATATATTTCATAATCAAGTGTGAATTGTATTAGAAAAAATTCAATTTTTTAACATGTAAATATATATACTAATGTTGTGTGTTTTGTGATTTTTGATCAACACGTCTCGTGTAAATCATTCATTGAAG
>Ga0209208_10011340_pt1 | contig 11418 bp, 1 predicted proteins | sample S1TSphfallax_3_FD_187694 | JGI IMG/M metagenome (GOLD analysis project Ga0209208, IMG submission 187694) | Host-associated microbial communities from peat moss isolated from Minnesota, USA - S1T2_Fd - Sphagnum fallax MG (SPAdes) (version 2) | ecosystem: Host-associated > Plants > Peat moss >...
TGATTTGACCATGTGGATGAAGTTCATCATGTGGATGAAAATTAATCACTCGACAAACTTGACTATATGGATGAAGTAGGAGAATGTGGGTGAGATTGAACCACAAATGTTGATGAAACTAAACCATTGTCTTATCAACTGATCTAAAAACAAGGATGGGAATTTGTTTCACGTGCACTAGATGGGACACTTGGATGAAAATGACAAATTGGATAAAATTAACATGGATGAAACTTTCCACATAGATTAATGGAATGTGTTCCCACCTAGATGAAGTTAAACAACATGGATGAAATCCCAAAAAGTTACCCACCCTTTGAATAAGGTAAAGATTAAAGATGTACCAACTGAATAAGGTTTAGAACAATAAATCTGAAATTTTCACTAGGTAATTAGAAAGGTTGCAAACAATTTATAAACCAAATAAGGCATTAACAAAATGCATGTAACCCAAGTAAAAGCTTTTAAAAGGTCAAGATTTTTTTAAAATAAAATTAAAAGTATAACAATATTTACTACTGCATGAAAAAAATGTAATCATATTATATGCATGGTTTTTTTTTTTCCAAATTCCTCAAGTAGGTCAATTAGAGAGGATGCCCAACATTGATTAGCATTAAATGATGACTATCCTTGGTGGGCTATAGCATTTTTACAAAAGTCATTTTTACAACCTAGGAAGTTCCTATGTTTAGATGTGGCTGACTTTTTAATTTAAAAAATGACAAAATTTTCTTTAAAAATCACAATTTTTTTTCATTTTCTAAAAAAATCACCAATTATATGGTATACATTATTTTCTATTTTAGTAAATTTAAAATAAATAAGCAATTGATTTTATCCAAAAAAAAACAATGAAAGATGGAGAGATTCCTAAAACTTAAATTTTCTTGTAGAGACTTACAATCGGCATTGTTTAAAACAAACCAAGGCAAGTTGAACAACTACAACCTCAAATTAGCTAAAATATAAGTTAGTTTGAACCACTACCAATGACCTTTTTAAAAAAAAATTAACTAACATAATGTGTGGTGACAAATTTCAATGTTTGGTTGGTCCCCAAGTGGTTTGATCTACCAAGTGTAAACATGTGCAAGACACCCAAAGACATGCCTTTTGCTTCCACATGTAAGGAGACTATGTAGGAATGCCACCATCCATGTGTATCCATAAAAGAAAAACACAAGGATTATCCCAACCCTAGCTTTGAGTTCGTGATTAAGGATGGGGCAAGATCAAAGGCATCATGACAAGAAACAACGCAAACCTTGGAATGAATCAAAGATAGTGAAAACACACTTACATGAAATGGAAGTCTGTGAGAGTGAAAGTGATGCATTCTCAAGGGCCAAACTGTAAAATTGTTCTTCCACTTTGGGACTTGAAACTCCCAAGTAATGGAAGAGTTCCAAATCTTTGAATTGAAAGTTAAAAGGTCAAAACATGTCAAGATGATATGATCTTTAGCTCATCAAAATGATTTTATCACCAAGATGACTTTTGATTATTTAAACATCAATTTGGAAAAGGATCCCGTTTAATTGAAGAGTTTGATATGAATTTGAAATTTTTTTTTTAAGAATTACAATATTATATGTTTGCATGCTCAATTTGCCAAAGTTACATAGAAAGTATGTTTCCAAAATCACAAGAAAGCAAAGTGGTGTCTTGATTTTGAAAAAGGACTTTGAAAAACTTTTTTAAATGTCATTTTGGTGAAGGGCCCATGAAAAGCTATTATAATATATTATAAGGAGGATGGCGATATTGCTTACAAGTTTAAACCATGATGAACTTAGAGCATGCACATGTACATGATCTATGACCCAAAATTATTGTACTAACCACATTACTTGTTGATTTTTGTAATTAAGGTGTCATGACCTTAACTTGGGTGCACTATCAACTCCCAAGATGGGCAACAAATGCCCTTTTCAAGATGAAAAAAAGTTGAATGCTTTGAAATGAAACCAAACCAAATAAAAGATTGAGACTTGGAATGAGTTCAAGAGAATGTGAACACATATCCTCATTAAAATGAAAGTACATGAAGTCAAAGGGATGCATTCCTAGGACTCCTAAGCTAAATTCTCATTTTGGGAATTGAAGCTTTCAATATGAGAAATTGTGTTCATGAAAACTTCATTACCTTGCAACTAGGTGTCCAAAGCAACTAATGTGGAATATGCTATATTTAATGTTGTGTGGGATATTGTTTTTGATATATGTCTAGGTAAGGGGTATATACAAATATTCAATTTTTCTAACCAATGGGTAAGGACACATTATGATTTTTTTCCATTAGGGTAGGGTCTGGATACCCCTATCATATACTTCTACTTAAGGTTTTAAAAAGGTTTTAAAAGGTAATTAAAAATATATATTTATAAAAGTGAGTTGTTTCACACTAAAAAAATTATTTAAAAAACTTTCACAAGCCTAAATCTAGTGGGACAATGCATACATGTGATGTCAAATTACAATATAGATTTGTATAAAAGTATTGAATTTCTTTTAGTTCTTAAACATACATAAAATGGAAGGCCATTGATATCAAATTGGAAAACATGCCACTTGCCCTACTAAACATAACTACAAATTAAAAAATTAAAAAATGTCGTATCCACAAGTTCAACATAGTGATCTAATTAGTTTTAAAACTCCTTTTCAATCTAACTCAAGAAATTTGCTTCAACATTCCCAAAATTGTTAAGAAACATTTTTTCTCAATATTGGACACCTTGCACAATGATCACACAAAATAGCGGCAATGCTTTTGAAGTTTTAGCTACGATTTTAAGGCTTAGATGAAACTTACCTTAACAATATTTACTTGCATTTGAAAACATACTTGACTTTGGGTATGGGTAATTTTGAGATATATCTAGGGTTATGAAGTGGGAATATTTTTCCAATTTTATATATCCTTTGGTATGTATTTGATTAAGGTATATTGATTTTGAGGAAATAGGGTAGGGTAAAAAATATACCCCACTAGGTATATCCATGTAAATGATATATTCACGCAACAATAGTTATAACTATTCCATGGAAATACAAGGGTTTAACAAGTAAAATGCCACATCAAATTTTCATAAAGTTTTATTGTAATTACATGTTAACTATAAAATTGACCCTTATATGAATATAATGCACATCATATATATGATTGTGATCAATCATATTTTGACTTTGTAAACAAATTGCATGAAAGTTATAAGTGGCCACCATTGCACAATTAACAAAAATGCAACATTCAATTAACAACTACCTTTGCAACTAGTGTATAATTCAATTTCAACTATTTACACAAATTTCAAATTTGTGTGAGATATGCAAGTAAGGCCATGTGAGACATGGTTGTAGGTCTTTTGTGACTTACATTTATGGTTATTATGCACTTGTGCATAATGCCAAAAGAATATGAAGGATGAATAAGGAGATGGTTATTCTTTTTCATTTTAATCTTGTTAATTTCTTATGAGGCAACTAGGAGAAATATTATATAACAATCCTTTGTATTTTGAAGTTTAATTTTAAAAATAAAAATTTCAAATTTTAAAAAATCATTCTCATTTAAATAACATGAAATGAAAAAAATTGTATTTTTTTTCAAATTTATCTGTTTAAGCAAGATTTTGTTTGTATGTTTCATTTGATTGAAACCATCAAAGTCTTATTCTAGATGGTTGTGTGAAATTATAAAAGCTTTTAATTTTGGTCTAATGAGTAAAAATATTCAAGTTCAACACTCATGGTGTTTTGTGCATTTGTAATATCATCCATTATTCTTGTGCATAATAATATTATGTTGTTAGGTTGTTAGTTTTATACATATTGAAAATGAAATATTGATTATGAAATTTGGTGGTGTAGGTCCCAAAGCATTCAAGTTCAATAGACTTTTGTGCTAAAAGTCCAACAAAGGTGAAGATAAGTTTATATTCATATGTAAGAAAATTCAAAATCAAATTATTCTATTTTTTTTCTATGACACCTTATTTTGAATTTGAATGGTTGTTTATAAATGAGATTGAAGCAATGTATACATTTTATTACCAATGTAATTTTCTCATACATGTCTAGATCCTCCATAATAAATTTCAATTTCTTCTAGCCTAAATTATGAAAATTTTGTTTGCCAAGACTAGACTACCATGCAACTAGATGTCCATTGCAACTAATGTACAACTAACTTTCAACTACTCATGCAAATATCAAACATTCTTGTGTTAATTAATACTATGTTGTTAGGTTGTTAAATTTATACAACTAAAATGAATTATTGATTATAGACTTTTATGACAAGACAACAAAGGTGAAGGTGAAAGTAAGTTTACATACCTACATGTGAAAAAAATCAAGACCAATACACTCCAATTTTTCTTATGACACTTTACTTTGAATTTAAATGATTGTTTGTTATGACTTGTTGTTTAGAATGCATTCCAATGATAAGTTAATGATGACATTATATATGTTTTTTTAATGAATTATAATTGTAAACTACATGTACATTATTTATTAAAAATTACTTATTAATTGCATTAGGGTTGCAAAATAATCCATTAACCAATCGATAGGTTGTAATTAAAAACTCGTTAGTAAAATTCAAGTTATAACATAGTACCATGGGAAAATCTAGTAGTTACAAAATAATGCAATTTGGTAATGCATTAGTTGCAAATTAGTTGTAATGGACACAAATGAACTTCATTCATTGATGGATGACTAAAAAGGTGTGCAATATTACATTCATCCACAATATTTGCATGAGAATCTAACATGGGCAACTAATGGTAAAATAGTTGTAAATAAATTTTAAAAGACAAACAAATTTCATTTGTCAATGGATGAATGAAAAGCCATGTTGCTATTCCATTTGTCTATGGGCATTTGTGTGAAATACTAACGTGAATAATTAGTTGCAAAGCAATTGCATATGATTGCATTTGAGTTGCACTATGTTTAGTGATATATATTACCTATAGAACCTTGGGGTGTCTAGAGCAATTTTTGCAACTTGTCCCAATAACATTCACACCATAGAAATACCATGAGTTGCAAGTGTTCATTGGAATTCAACAATATAATTGTAAGCTTAGTCGCAAAACTCTCAATTTTCTCATAGTGTTTCAATGTTTTTCGAAGATTTGAATCAAGGTTTGGATCATAGAAACTTATCCAAATTGGGCTCTCTTTACATCAATAAAATTTGTTTGAATAATATTGCTACATTTTCAAAACAAAGATCCATAACATAAGTTATGGCCTTTTGAACATTGGTCGAAAGCTAAATCATCAAAATGATTCCCAACTTGAGGAGTCAAATCACCTCTTATTAAGGAGATTGATACATAATTGGAAATTTATTTTCAAAGGATATGAGTTGTTCTTTGAAATCTTTCGATTTGGATGTGTAATGTGAAAGTTTTGAGCACCTAAAATTGTAGGATTCATAACTTGACAATTTCTGAAATTTCCATTTCAAAAATTCAAGGAAAAAATCATTTGACATAGACTTGTGAGGAGCTTAAAATAATATTATTGGGGCATAGTAGTGATTTTTTTCAAGTTAAGATTATGATGTCTTGTGAATTCATGTTAGCTTGTGGCTTGTTTGTGCACCATTTTGTATAAGGGAAGGGTTTATCTTAGATTTTGAGATGATGTCCCGAGGTTGGTAGGCTGAGGGGAGGCATCAAAAAATTCAAAAGGGTTTATAGATAGACCTTTCACCAATGTAAAGAACTCCGAGTTTTTTAAACTTATATTTTTTATTTTCTTTATTTTTAATGTTTTCTTCTCCTTCATCGTGTATGCTTATAAAGTTGCGATAACATCATTGTCACGTCATTTGTCTTTTTATTTTGCTTTCATTGCTCAAGTTTTTTTTGCTTTTTGTTTTTTGCTTTCAACATTGTGCATGTCTTTCTACTTGTTTGTTCCTTTATTTCTTTGGGAATTTTTGCTTTATTTTTAAATTAAAATTATTTTTAAAAAATAAAAATTATCATGCACATGTAGATCTAGAAGAATCTTTCTAAATCTCCATTTTGAATAAAGAATTTGGGTAAATGGAAAGGAAATAAACAATAAAAAAATAAAAGATACGGGAAAAAAAAATGAAAAAGGTGGCATAAAGATGAAAATTTCAAATTTTTCTTTGGGGGGGTTGAAAAATACTTAGCTAGCTTGTTGGTGGTTAGAAGACATGGACAAGTTAACTACATATCTTCCATTTTTAAAAGTTACTCTTTAGATCTTTGAGTGGGCAAAGGAACCCAAAATACATTGGAAAAAATCTAAAGTTCTTTACGACTTTAAACACACTACCTACACTCTCTATTCAATTTGTGCAATTTGATGTGACCACAAGCTTGAGTTGAAAAGCTTATCATAGTTTTATTTTGGAACTCCCACATAACCATCTTGTCATGATGTGTAGAGTTAAGGAGCATGTTCAAGATTTTCAAATTTTCCATGATGGATTGTATTGAAAAGTTTATCCCAATACCTTGTGGCAAGCCTTTGGGGCACATAATGAAATGACTACTAAACCTCCGTAAGCCATTTATCATAATATCAATTTAAGGCTTTTGCACTTATCGTGAATTGCAAGGGGTTAAGGAATGTGTGATATGTTATTTCCACTTCACTCTTGCTATTAAGATCAAAGAACTTCACCACTGAAACTTATTAAGCAACCTAAGATTGCCCAAGGTTTAGGGTTTAGGATGAAAAATATTAAATCTAGAAGATGAAAGTTTTGGTGTGTGGGATAAGGGAGGGAAAGATGTAAGAGTATGGGAAGGAAAAAAGGGTATATGGAAGATGTGATCAAAGGTGATACATTTCAAGCAAACATATTCTATAGCCAATTTGTGTCTTATCCAATGTGCTTTGTATTGAGTTTTTCAATTAAGTTGATTTTTATTTTGTATAATGGAAGGAATCTAATCGGCCCTTTCTACATGTCTTTGATCAATTTGGCACATGACCAAATCACAAAACCACAATGTATTTACAAGTGTTTTATATGTTATCACATATTATTATGTAAAACCTTTGGTTGAAAAGGAGCTAATGAAATCAATAGGTAGCCATTGTAGCTCATCACTATTATTTGTGATGGGGCATGATGGTTTTTGACACATTGTGAGATATTCACTTGTAAGGTTATGGTTAAACTCATTGTTGTTGACCTTCAATTATTATTGTGGATTTCTTTTTGTGGATGTGAACTTTGTGTCTATTATTTTGGGGTTTTGGAAAGTTTAATTTTTTATTGAATGAATTAGGTGAATCATGATGACATAAATGATTTTGAAAAATTATACAAAAATAGGCAAAGTTTGGAAGAACACATGGTCATGCAATGGTTAAATTTAAACTAAAAGTGTTTTCGTCCCACAATTGTATTCTTTGGATTTATCCAAAGTTTATGGCTTCAAGTTGTCCATTTTTGTATATCCTAGCCTGGGTCAATTTCCATATTGACCTATATTTTATTTATTTTTTATTTTTCAAATTTTGAATTTGTTTTTAAAATTTGAAATTATATATTTTTCCATCATCTACTACAATAATGTGATTTGAGTAGTGAAATTATTTAGAGTGTAGCCTATGATAATTATGATGATTTTCAACATGTCAACTTCATATTTTCACAAATTTTCATTTCACCATTATGAAAATTATCTAATGACAAAACTAACCTTAGGGTAAGGTATATGCAATGTTGTAATTCAAATTATTATTATTCAAAATAATAATAACTTTTCAAAAGACATTAACATGAAAAGGTACAATAGCATGTTCTTTTGATGGACTACTTTATAACTTTTTTTTTTTTTTTCCCAAGCCATCTACATGGACATGAAAAGGCACATTACATGAGATTATTCATCACACATCCATCTTATATGGCAAAAATAAAAAATTAAATTGACATAAATAATGATGAACTATTGGAAACCTTATGGAAACATAATAATATGAGAAATTTTTAAAAAGAACACATGGGATATTAGTAAATTGATAAACCTCCATCTCCTTTATCACTTTCTCACATTTTCAAAGTGAAGCTTGAATTAAAATTTAAAGATTTATTTAACTATTAAAGTACATGCCATTAATCCAAAGCTTTTTCTTGACCACGGGGTTTTACTTACACACACACACATATATCAACAAAATAATAATAATTTCCATACATTTTTTAAAAAAAAACATGAAAAAGCACAATAACATGTGTCTTTTCATGGATTGAGGTTAATGCACTTATAACTACGAAAATAAGCAGTTTGAGTAAATCAGACTTCAAAAAACATAATTAAAACATATTTTTCTCATAAAGACAAGACTATTTGAAACTCAACCCAAGTTGAAGTTAAAATTTTGAACTTAGTTTCAATTAGTTATGATTTTTTGAAAAGAAAAAAAGAAAAAAAACATCTTAGAGGCTTCATAAATGGTGAGTAGACTCTCTTTTGAATGGTGGGTGTGACACCTCAAACTCTTCAAATGAGGGTTTTAATATGGTCCATCAAGGATCCAAGTACCTTCAAAAGAGATTTTTCAATATGGTCCATCAAGGATCCTAATACCTTCAAAACAGATTTTCTTAATATGGTCAATCAAGGATCCTAAAATCAAGGCCATATTGTGCCCAAATTGAGATTTTAAATGAGTTGGATTTGAAAAGCATTTTTGAGAGAGAGAGAGAGAGAGAGAGAGAGAGAGAGAGTTTTTAGATTGCTTACCAAGGCAAAATAAAGAGGCGGTCATCTTAAATTACAACTTCTCACATTTCTCACATTTTCAAATTGAAGCTTGAATTAAAATTTAAAGATTTATTCAACTATTAGAGTAGATTCCATAAATCCAAAGCTTTTTCGTTAGCCATTGGGTTCTAGTACTGCCCCTTCCATTATCATGGCGCATATCTATATATATATGTAGTGATCATGGCATCAGACCTGCACTTGTATCCCCGTCTCAGTTCTGAATCATTGTCTCAGGAACCCCAAATTTGAATCATGCTTCTTACTCAGTATATAGCTTCCACAATTTCTGCTCCTTGCATCCTGCATTCATCCCGGCTGTTGCATATACCACTTCACACTTCAAATTGACCAACAAGTTAGATTCCCAAACTCCTCACAACACTCACTCCACTGATGGTACATATGCTAAACTTTGGATTTCTGATACAACTTTCAGCTAGACATGGAACCCCAAACACATGGACTTTGGACTTCACACAAAATGAATACCATGAACATGAAATTCTGGTGGAATACTCAATCTGTGCACGCATCTGGTCACCCATTCTCTGACTTCCAGGAATTGCAGCACACACACTTCCCCTTACTGATAAAATGCCAATGCTGCAATGGCACAACACGGACCTGGAAAACAACCAGAGGCTAACACTAACAAATTACTTCACAGTTTGACACCTCTGACCTAAATCCAAACTCTTTCCCCATTACTCACCTTCTTGCAGACACTTCAAACACAAATAAGATCACATACGCCCCAAACTACTATTTCTCTCTCCTTCTCAGAACCAGGGGAAATTGCCCAAGTTGTCATTGTCTGCCTGAGTTTCCTCATATATGTGCATTACAACCTACAGGAACCAATTGTGCAGCAGAGCAATGTGGACTCTTGTCAATGACAACACAAACATAAGCAGCCATTCTCTAATCAACTATCACACAAACAAGAGAAGAAAGCTCCCTGCTACATAAATCTGCTGTTGCAAAGTTGCGTCTCCCTGTATTCTCCATCAGTTTCTTGTTTCCACACTCCTGCAGCCACACATTGAAGCAGATAAGCCACCACAATCTTAGTGTGAAAAACCAGCAGCATCACCAAACATCACACCAAAAACAGTCTATAGCATACCTAACCCACAACTTTCACTCATACCCAACTCAAGCCACAGCTGCTATCCTTGCCATCTTCACACATCTCCTTGCTGCCATTTGTGCATCCACATTGTCTCATGATGAGGAAAAAAGCTTCCAGAAGTCTTTGCCAGTGGTTATGATGCAGAGCAACTCATCAGGTATGTCTTATTTCACACACTCATCCTAATTGGCCTAGGAAAAATCCCACACATCACTCCAAGTCACCTATTTTCAGGTCACACTACTGTTCACAGAGTTTGTCTCTTTTAAGAACTTGCACAACCATTACACAGCTTGAAGAAAAAATGTACCAATGTTAGGTGCCTTTGGTGTTGGCTTCTATTGCAAAACCTGCCATAAAAATTGAAAAAAGGTTAGTGCAAACTAGTGCAAAATAGGTGAATCCTCACTTGATTTTGCAGCTCATTTCTACCCATGCTAGAATTGTGTATCCCTGCCCCGACCAAGCTGCATCTAGACAGCAGTCACAGTCAATAGGTTCAAGTCCTGTAAGTTTACGCACTTCAGATTACTGAAGGCTCATTAGCACCATGCATCATTTGGAAACTTGCTTTTACAGCCAAATCTGCAAGTAAGCTTCACAAAGGATTTCTTGCTGATGATCATGAAGACCAAGCTGTGTCTTTAAGCAATCATTGAAAGACAAGCTGACATAATGTCAAGTAGGTTAAATCTATTCACAGACAGTAGTTAGCCTCATACTGGCACAACCCAAAAATTTGTCCACTAAACTCATCATCACCAAATTGGCTCAAGTTAGATAAAATCTTCTTAGTGTTGGAAATTTTGTAGACCCTAATTCATTTTTTCACCAAATTGAGCTCTCTACTCTGCATTCATGGAAGCCTCATTGTGGCCTGAAATTGGTAACCAACCTGCTTCATTGGTCCACTTGGTGGTGAAAGTTGGTTTCCTGGCTACTGAAACATCCGGATCCTTCTTTTCTGAGAATCCAGATGTGACTGATCCCCCTGACCCTTAAAAGGGCTTTGGGAACTGAAATCCTCACAGCCCACAAGCACATCCAATCTTGACATAAGGCCATTGGATCATGGTATGCTCTCAAGGAAAGCCTTCAGGATGGCTCAAAGTGTGTTTGTCCATTGGAAGCACAACCCCTGCCTTTGTTGCTTGAATACTATATACCTCAGACAGAGAAAATAACTCAAAGTTGGTTATACTAGCAACAAATTGAAAAGGAGAAAGCAAGTTCAGCAGTTTAAATATCAGTGCCCATACCAAGATATCTACGAGATTGCAGAGACAACTCCAAGACAACAACAGTTGGAAGGCGAGCATTGTCTCAGTTCCAGGAAAACCGAAGCTTATGACGACGAACACACGATGATTGTAGTAATTAACCTTATAAAGTGTGGCTCATACCATCATATGATACCATCATCACCTAAGTTTCTCTGTACCATTTCGGAAGAAAGAAAAAAAAGAAGAACAACTCAAGGAGCCATAGCGCAAAACA
>Ga0209208_10011341_pt1 | contig 11417 bp, 10 predicted proteins | sample S1TSphfallax_3_FD_187694 | JGI IMG/M metagenome (GOLD analysis project Ga0209208, IMG submission 187694) | Host-associated microbial communities from peat moss isolated from Minnesota, USA - S1T2_Fd - Sphagnum fallax MG (SPAdes) (version 2) | ecosystem: Host-associated > Plants > Peat moss >...
ACTACATTTGTAAGCTGGCTCAACTATCCAGGGCTGTCTAGAAATGCAGCTACTTCAACCCACCCATACTTTGCTCTTGAAGAAGGAAGCACTAGGGAGGCAGCCACTGAAAGATTCTACCAAGTCCCCCCCACCCACAGCTTGACACCCCTACCCGTCCCCACCCCAATTCTTTTTTGAGAGCCCCTACAATGCTCTATGCCACTAGGGCTCATCCATGGTAAGGATTCCAAAAAGGAGCATGCCACCAAAACAAGAATATTGTCAAGGACAATTTTGAATTTTCATAGTGTTTAGTAATTGGAACTATGGTGTATTGTTATGTTCCTAAAATTATAATATTGAAATAACAACCAAATCTAACAGTATTGAATAATGTATTGGATGTTGTGTACAATGTTTTTTGAATCCTTAATTGATTAGGGTCCATTATCCATATTATAGTTTTAAAAATAAAAGAAAGCATAAAATCACGTAATTGATTTCAATTTTTTTTTCAACAAAAACATATTTTCCAATGCAAATACATGTTCATTGAATGCATTTGATGGAAAAACAATTCATATCAAAATTTTAAAGGTTTGAAATGCAAAATCGAAAGACTACATTAGAAAATAATCTTTATTTTTTATTCATTTAATGAGTTTTTAATATTCATTAGGCTTATTTTCTAGTTGTAAGTGCAAATACATGTGCAAAAAAAATGTTCAATCATCCATATAAATTTATTTAAAATTTTAAAATATTTTTTCTCATAAATAAAAATTTTAATGCTAATATTTTCCTAATGTGAAAAATCATCACCACCTCATGAATTATCTTACTTTGGACTATTCAATTTTTATTACTTAAATTTTTCCCATATAAATGATTTAAAAAAAATTAATAATATATAAATCTTGGTGTCCCTTTTCATTTTTTTGAAACACCAACTACGAACAAGCTCATTAAATGAATAGAAGATCCATCCAATACATATGCAAAATTATAATTAATGCATAGGTTATATCTAGTTATTATTTACTTTAAGCAAATTTTTTACTTGAAGTCACAAATATGTATCCTTCCTTGGTTATGCACAAGTCTACATATGTAATAAGGTATAATGCACTGGTTAACAGAATGCCTTTCATGTGGTAAAAGGGCATGTGTAGGCCTAGATAGTTTAGGTGATCGAGGGTTGTGTTGCCTAAACTAACTAAATGTGCTTTGATTGACATGCCTAAAATAAGGTCGTTAGGACTTCAGTAACTATAGGTGGAATACAAGTATGGATGGAGTAGAAATCGAGTTCTATTGACGCACTCTCAACTCCTTGCAAGATTCAAAAGTGAGTCCAAGTATAAGACAACGGAAGGGGGAGGAATCGGGGCATGCTCCCTAGCTCATAACACTTTGAAGGGTAGAGGGGCGTGTTGGAGCTCCGAGATGGGACTAGGAAGAGTTGACAAACTTCATTCACTCACACGGGCTTGCACACAACCCACACAAGGTGGTTAGTGCATAGTTGGAGCACCTTTGGTGCTAGGACGAGTCACAGGCAACACAGACACACAAGACTCACCACGGTTCGAACTTGGGGGAAGCCACCACCTTCCCCCTTATAATATACTCTGCACCTCTCCATGGGGCCCACATCCAAATGACTTTTCTCTCCCGGGACTCCCGAGTGGGAGTCCTGAAATCGCGCCAGTTGGGGCTCCCGCGACTTTGGAGCCCCATAACTTTGCGAGCAGACTTCAGATCAAGGTGTAGCCTAAAGCAAAGTTGTAGCTCTTGTTGAGAGCTTTCCAACGGTATGCCACATGTTGTCTGCAAACAAGTAAATCGGGTCGATTCACGACTTTTTTTGGTCGGGAGTCAAATTAGCAATTTGACTCCTGGCCCTTCTTTTGGCCATAACTTGTGTTTCAGATGTCCAAATGAGCAATGCAAGCCCATTTTAAACATATATGTTCTAAGAGTTTTCAATGATATAAAAAACGCCACAAGCCATTGAGTTTTGACCCCTAAAATCACTCTATGAAGTTTCGGGAGTCCACCGGGATTCCATTTCCCAAAGTGGGAGTTGCCTTGGGAGTGTGAGGGTTCACTCTCTCACACTTTCTTACACTCCCGGGAGAATGTGATGTGACTCCCGGGCTTCCTCTTGGCCTGCACCCTTGCAACCCCTTAGCCTTGGTCGTGAACCCAAAGCTAGGGTTGCGACATTTGTTGTTGGTTTTGGTTGGTTTCGACACATATTCAGCAATGTTGTGTTCATATTCGATCTTTGCATCGATGTTGGTTTGTTCATCATCGTATGTTGGGGATAATGATCGTAAATATGGAGTGATTGTTATGTCTCATGATCCTAAGACTTCGAAGGTGATTATTTTGTAGCGTTGTTTCTGTATTACATTCGGTCGGGAGGAGAAGGTCGACTCCAAGTGCAAGGTGAGAACTAAAGTGCATGGATGGTCTACCCCTTTCCTTTATGACAATATTGAGAACCATATGCGCACCTAACATCAAACAAAATGGTTGGAATATGACGTAATCCATTCCAGTTCTAAGCGCGATTAGTTTTTTCTTAATGCGCATGTCGTATTCAAGAACTCAATCGAAACGCATTTTGTTTCCTAGTCTATGGGTGAACGATAGATTGTTTTCAACATCAATAAAAACATTGTCGAAACTATTGTTAGTGACATGATGTACAAAATTGAGGACAAAGCTGATAGCAATAATGAAGACGTAGAAAAGAATCCTGTGTTTGGAAATGAGGTTGAATGAACCATTGTACTTGTTCAACGCTAGGCGATTGTTGCAAAGGCAAAATAGCGGGCGTTATTATTGTTCAAAGTGAACTGAACCAAACAATTGCCACATTCATATAGCAAAACTATTCCATTTGGCGATTCGCTATGTCTTGTGCGGGACTTCTTTTTGTATGGTGATGAACATCATAAGCTGCACATACGAAGTCCTGTCCAATCCTTTTCTACATTTTTGCACTTGTCACCACGTGAGTAACTTTGTCAAGGTTGTCTATGCCATCAATATGTAGTGTATTTCCAACATTTTATGACATTCGTGGGTTTTCTTGTTGGTGCTAGATTCCACTACCCACCAAAGCACATCATATCTTGATTTGCATATCCATGTTTACGTGGAAAAATATCACACCATCACCAACCTACATGGATGCAAGTTGCCAATGTTCCAGCGACATACGGGTGAAGTCATGTTCGAAATTATCTCTAACTTCTTGACAATACTTTGTCCTAATTGAAAGATTCCCCTTCTTGGTCTGTCGTTTGACGAAGCTCAAAATGTGATTTGGGCGTGTTGCTAGCATTGTGACTCAACTTTAGGATTCTATGCATGAGGATTGTTTTCTCTTTCATATTTGGTGTGGAGCGCATCAATTTGACCTTGTCATGGAGCACATCATGAAATAATGCTTCTTTTTAGTAATGACTAGCTTCATCACGCACCTCACTCGGCAACAAAAGTTGATCGTGGACATGGGTACAACGTGGCCTCACATTGTTAATAATTGGCTTTCTACATACAAGGTTACAAAGTGGTTTAAGATTCATTGCTTGGAACTCCTTGCGCACATTGAATCGAAAAAGCTAGCTTTCACCCTGCCTTGATTTCGGTGGGCTTATTATCTTGCAATGGATGATTTCATGAGCCACACTATTATCACGTTTCATAAGATTCAAGGACTGACAACATTAGTGGCGCAACAACAAGTAGAACTTGATGCTTTTGTTGAGTCTTTCATCGATGACATTGGAGTGACAGGTCCATTCATTGTTGAATCAATTCAGGACTTGGACCCAACGACCCATGTTTTCAATGGGTGTCATGTTGTTTCTTTATCGAATGTTCAAGAATTTTTCATTGGCTTAGTGAGTGGGTGGAAGGAATCATCAACAAAGCCAATGAGGTCAAACAAAACGAATTACAACGCAATGATGGACTCATCTTCGTCGTGGCTTATGAGCGCATTGACTTAATCTCATTCTAGCATGATGCAAACAACAATCCGTTTGTCGATCTGTATGCACTGCCGCCGATTCTGCCACATGAATTGGTCAAGATGACGACATCCAATTTCCTCCGCAAGATGTGTCAACATGGTTATTGGTTGCAACATCTTTACTCTTCTGGGCAAATTGATGTGGTCGCAAATGAACACAAGGCACTTATTCAGGTGTATTGACATGAACCAATCCTGAAGCAACGTATAAAGCATTCACCGGAAAATCCTCATTTATTGAGGGTTGGAGTTTGCTGGGAGCTCGCTTCCCTAATTTGCTTGATTATTGTGCCATTGTCGTGATTTTGTTTCTCGGAACATGCATTGTTGAGTCTAGTTTTTCTATGTTAGGTTGGGAGAAGGATGGGTTTCGTAAGGCGATGTCCAATTTTGACTTTGAGAAAGTTTTGCAAACGAAACAATATCTATTTATTGAACAACTTCTTGAATTCAATTAGTAAAACTTGTCCACACTGCCTACTGCCTAAATTAACCTTCCTAGCGGAGCCTTAATAAAGCTAATTTGGGTAATTTAGGCGGTCGCCTAAACTATCTAGGCATGGGCATGTGTTTTCTTTGGGGTAGGTTAGTTTGGAGAAAATACTCTAGATTATATGATATACCATGTACATATTTGTATCTAGGTAAAATGTATATCATGCAACATTGGTCCAATGTTTTATTTTTCAAATTTTTGGTTTAGCAGAAGTGGCAGACTTTGGCATAATAGTCAAAATGGGAATAAGTCATCAAATATGTGTTTCCTTGGCGTTTCAACTGTCAACTCCTAGACTCATGAACAAACCCAATTTCGCCAAAATAGAGTGTTGAATTAAGTCAACCTGTTGTAAGGATTACAAAAAGAAGGCCAACAAATGATGAAAGACATTCCTTTTTGTGCAAACTTAGGCCTGCTTTACATTAGGAGTCAGGGCCGAAAAAACTTGGGAGGCCAACTTTGAGCATTTTGGGCTTCTTGTTTGGCCCCAAGTTACTAATAATGCTAGAACATTGATGTCAAGATATTAATAAATGCTGAAATATTGGTCCTAAGGTTTGCAAATTGGCCTCCCAAATTCAATGACATCCTTTTTCTAGCCTTGGGGCCAATAATACAAGGCCATAAAGTTCAGCATTCATTAGTAACTTTGGACAGATTGAAAGGATTTTTTCTAGTTCACTCTCGACTCCTAGTGTAAAGCCCTTGGGGGCTGATTTCAACTTTTGCACCAATAGGAATGCTTGATTTGGGTTGAACATTGGCCCTGACTCCTAGTGTAAAGCAGGCCTTATTCAAGATTGCAATGATATGTAGACTCAGGTGGGCGGGCTAGATCATCTTTCATTGGCTACTAGCATCCCAAGAGGGATTTAGCAACAAATGACAACAGAACCTGTCTAAATAATAAAACGAACTAGTTTTAAAAATACTACCAAACCAAAATCAGACGACTCCAAATATGGTGAAAAATCCTTATAAGTGCACACTCAAAAATTATCTAGATAATAAGCCCTGAGGACTCAAAACCACTCACCATAGTGGACCTGGGCTTTGGTTAAACCCCTCCTACATGAGCTGAGTAAGCCCCAAGGACCCAAAACTCACTCAGCATAGTAGGCCTCAGTTTTGGTCATACCTCCCACTCCTCATACATGACCATTTTTTTCAATTCACTTAGTGCTGTAAAAACCTGTTCCTTCTCAGTCATAGTGTTGAGCCCAGTGTTGGAAGTTATTTGGGGCCGGAGTTAAAGTCCTTCCCTTGGCACCTTCCCAGCTCTAGGGTACCACAATTTCTACTGATATCCATCAATCAGCTTTATCCCCAAAAAACAGTTTACAAAACCGTTGCAGCTTACCACTTTCTAGTGGGTTCATGAATTTGTTTAGACCATGGTCTTCATGTGATTTCGTGTGGTAGGTTTAGGCTTTAGGAGGAGGGAATAACCAAAATGAGGTGGAGCCAAGCATGATCCCTAATAATATAATTAAATCGAGTTTTTTTTTCAATCAGACTGGTTGGGATACTGGAAATCCTTCAAGAGGGTTGTTGAGGAGTCAATTCCCCAGGGATTTTGACAATAAATAATAATTGTTTTCTCTATTTTGGCAAAGATTTTTATCAATTATTTTTGTGCCGAACATTGGCCATAGTTATGGTATTTGCTAGAGCTCACAATGTTCTATGTGTTGGTTACATGTATTTGGAAGACAGAATGACCGCCAAGAAGCTTCGGAGAGTCTCTCCCTAAGCGATGATATTACATGTATTTTTAAACCCCCTTCCCTTAGTATTCAAATTTTCAGTTCGTTCATTGAGAAAAAGTTTCCAAGTAAGAGCCACCTTAGAAGGGAAAGAACCAGAAAAAAAACTAAATGTTTATACCATTTTGGTATTACGTATAGTTTCAAGTAAATAAATCTGATGCCACTTCTTTTGATCATACATTAAACCCCCCCCCTCCCCCATGCATGATAGTGGGGTTAGGATGGTTGAGGTCAAAGTTATGGTCTTTCTTACCTTGCATTCTAAGTACCGGACTTTTAGCATTCTCTCCAGATGGTTCTCTACAAGCTTACAATTATCATACTGATGAGACTACATAATTTATTATGCAACCATGAAAGTTAATGTCACATGAAAACCAAAACAACAATCAAGGCCTCGAGACATTCATCAACATCCAACACAATGATGATGTATATTTATGAGATCCAGATGCAACATGGTTTAAGGTTTAGGGTTATCTACCATGTTTGAAAACTCTAAACTGCAATGTTCACACAACACATTAACAATTTTAAAACAAGATTTACACATGAAATTTGCTACGAAGAACAAAACCCAAACCACATCTTTAAATGTTAATTGTTATATTTTGTATTTTACCACTCATGAGAAGTTGCAAGAGTAGCATCCAAAACCATGAGTCATCGACATATGCGTATATGTGGCATCGACCTAAACCCTCATGTGTCATGAAACAACATTATAGCCTAATCAACTTACTTGGATAAGTCCAACTTCTTGAACATCTAGTGGTATAACATTTCACATTTGACCCAAGATTTTTATTTTACTTCATTTTGCACCCCTCCAAACAATGTCATAATTAGTCTTTAGAAATGAAATCTTATGGTACTTCAAAAGGGGGTCTAATACTCCTAACAACTCATGGCAAAAGATTTAATATACCTTCAAACTCAAAGCACAATAACCAAATCAATAAATCAATTCAAAGGGCAAATGATATCAAAACCATTTGATCTACATAGACTCCGTGTGAATAAGGTCACTTTATCTCCCTACATCTAGGTCTTGGGCTGAAGAAAGTCTTGGTTATTGACTCTCAATTGCTTCTAACTTGTAACTTGTCCTAGACATTACCTACATTGATGGGAATTTGTAAATTATATTTAGGAAGCATTGAGAAGGCATGCAATTTGTAACTTAGAAACTAATTAAGTCATGAATGTTTGACCCAAGTTACACACAAGCACAAGGCATCCACACAAATTCATGAATCTTAGATTGTACTTTTGACAATGCATGGTGCATTTGTTTTGCCAAGATATAATATGAGGGAATTTTTTAACTTTGAACCATATTTTCAATTTACTTGAATTATGCACACCTAGGTATCCCATTTGATCTACATTGACAACAAATTTTGTTAAATAAATAACAAATAATAATAAATAGTAATAAAAAATCACTGTGGGACCCAGAAAGACTGAGAGCCCAAAAGAGTAGTAGTACGTACTCCTAAAATGAAACCTACTTGAACAATTACAACAATTCTGAAGCAAACTGATGAGCTGGGGGTGATGGGTTGGTACACTATTATGCAAAAAAGGAGTTGGCATTGGAGTCTCATGGAAGAGGGTACATACCACCCTCTGGCCCCCCACCCATGATTCATGATCCGTAACTCTGGGAACTTGCCAGGAGGCAAATAGAGAGAGAGAGAGAGAGAAAAGAGAAAAAAAAGAGAAAAAAAGGGAAGAAAGAGACATGATTAATGGCACTCCAAAAGTCAAACAACAGGGGATCTTTGGTGACCACTAAATACACTCCTCTACTCTTTTGTCCTTCCTTCTGAAAATCACTAGGTAGTTTTTACTAGATAAAATAGTTTGTATAGTGGGCCACACCCAGAACTAACCCTAAATAAAGGAGGGTATATACAACAAGAGTTGGGTTTTGTTAAGAAAAAAGCAACAACACAACCAACCTCACCAGAGTTGGTTTTTAAAAAAAAAAGCACAACAAAACCTCGCCAGAGTTAGTTTAAAAACACAAACAAAACCTTACCAGAGTTGGTTAAAACAAGCACAATCAAATACCTCATCAGAGTTTGTTTGTTTGGCAAAAAGCACATTCAAAAAAACACCTCTCCAGAATTGGGTATGGTACCCATTAAAGTCAACTCTTGTGCAATAAAATTGGCCAGAGAAAAGTTCATGTTGTCCAGTGTGCAACAACAAGTCACCTTACCTCATAAAAATAGGTGTGAATACAACAAACCCTTTTCTTTTTCTCTTTGTCTTTTTTTTTTGGCCAATGGGATGATCAATTTCCAGCTAGCCTACTGAGTACGTAAAATGTCAACCAAAAGTATGAATGAATTTGGGGGTCCCCATTCCCATTCCCTTGTGGGGCCTTTGCAAATAAATAGGGAATCAAGAGCTTGTGACTTCACTTCAATATCTACTAATTACCACATTTCAAAGTGTACCTAGTGTCAACTCCAAATGCCAAATGGAGGATGGAATGGCCTCCTTTTTCTTATGCAGGAAAATAGGAAATGATATCCCCCCCCACCCCTTCCCCCTTTCCTTTGTGTGGGGGGGCCTACAAAACTGTTTTTGTCCACTACCTATTCATTCCATTATTTTAATTATCCTAGCATAAGAGATTTTCAGGCATAACCTGGGCTATTCCCTCACTTCTGGCGATTGAAAACATCCAAAATTTCTTTTTTGAAATCCCCCCCCCCTCCTTTGGCAATATATCCTTTGAAAAACAAGGACAAGTTTTCTCTACGAATTTTGAATTTTCTTGGGTTTTTTGAGGTTTTATATCTCCATGTTTTGGAAATTTTCCAAAAGATTGCCATAACTTTTTATCACTTTTCAATTGGTAGCCCACAATATAGAATGGCACCTAGAACGTTTTACTTTCATGATTCATTTACAGTCAAATTTGGCTAAACCTTTTTATGGATGATTGCCACCTCTGTTAGATCACAAAATTGTTGTACAAAACCATTGCTTCCAAAATGGATCACCCGTATGTCCTTTATGTAGATAGGTGCAGTTTTGACCTTTGCTTTTTGTTGTACCTTGCAATTTGTTTCACATATGTACCTTCTCAACTCCAAAAATGGAAGTGAAATTGACGAATATAATCTTCACTTTGATTCCTTCAATTTGTTACTTGCAAGGGATTTTGAAAGGGATGTTTTTTTGGTTGAATGTTAATGGTTGATCTCTTTCTTTGTAGATTGATCTCCTTGAAATTATTTTTTTTGTGTTTTTTAAATATTTTTAATGTGCAAGGGGATTTGAAAAGGTAGAGCCTTTATGGTTATTTGGGAAAAGAAAAAGTGTGATATAAATGGTTATATTGCACCAACATAAGTGTAGATTGGGTGAAGAGTTTTGAAATTGCAAAGGATCTTTGTGGTTCCTACTTACATGTGTACAAACATGTGTACAAGAATAGACTCTATGCATGTTTGGACTTATGTGTGTATAAGAGTAGAGATTCTATGCATGTTGAGGTGTTCAAGTTTTAGGCTTCCAAAAAATTATTATGTTATGCAATTTGATGAAATTTGTCAATTATAAGTAGATTTCTAAATTACAAAATTTAACTTTAAGCAATTTGAGAAGGATTTGGACCTTGGTCACAAGGGCCCTACCCAGTGCAACACAAAGTACATGTTGTAGTGGACAATGTCAATATTATATTATATAAAAACAACACATGACTATACAATTGAAAATGTAATCAAAATTACATTTTAAAACTCACATGCAAGGACCAACTCCAAGCCAAATGTTCATGCATTCACCCCATTCTTTGTTTTGTTGCCATCATTCCAATTTGTAATAATATATTTGAAAGGAAAAGTTCATTAGTGAATTTTTTTTTCACAAAGATGCATATGGTGATATTCGAAGGCCTTGCCAATTGATTCCACAATTTAGACTTCATTCACTACTAGAAATTTTGGGTTTTGCAACTGTCGTTTGCAACTAAAATTCAATTGCATGTGACACATGCAACTGCAAATTTTTGTAATTGCATAAGACAAGTTGCACATGACATTCAGTTGCATGCGACACTACCTATGCAACATGTATATACGGTGCTAATATACATGCTCATCCATACATACTAATCCAAATGTAGTTGCACCTTATGTGCAACTTTCCTTGCAACTATAATGCAACTAATAAAAATATGACACATGTTTTAAAATTGGACAACTAGCTTGTGGACACGTGTCATTAATTAATTTTTTTTGTTTTCAAAATAAAAAATTCATTTTGGATTAATCTCAATCATTAAAATTTATGCCATTAAGATGATGACACTTGGCACACCATGGAATGTTCACTGACCAATTGACATGTGTCCATTTTAAAACACCAATTATATGGTGACACGTGGAAATTAAAGCCCACCTATTTTTAATATTGAATAATAATATCTAAATTGTCCAATTTATGGTTAATAAGATGTTGACACGTGTTGCCTAATTAGAATAATCCGATTTTATTTTTAAGATTAACCATTTCATAAAGGGCAAGTTTTTTTAATTCACTCATCCCCAATGGCATTTTATGTTCTGTTACAACACAGTTATTACTCCTATTTATATACTGAGCCAAATAGAATTAGAAGCCAAAGGATATGGGATAAAAAATTCCATTGCAAACTTCATGAACTAACTTAATTGCACATTACATGTAACTAATGTATTAAAGTATAACAGTTAGGGGACGGTTTTGTTGATTCTGGTGTCCAAACAAAACTTAAAACCCTCATCTTGGCGCATTTAACACAATAAGAATTGTCGAAAATGGATTAAAAATGAGAAAGTTATCGTCCCCCAAAGTAAAGGGGGTCAAAAATTCAAAAAAAACATTAAACACTACAAAGGCCAGTTCTTAAACACCCAAAAATTTCCATTTATATTGGTTTTTTTGCTATTAAAGTAACAATATGATTTGTAGAACTTCAGTTCATGCTCCTATAACACTTTAAATCGTTTAAAATGAATAAGAAATAAGAAAGTTATGAGGTTTGATAGTAGGAGGGGTCCAAAGAAAAGAAAAAAAAACACATTTTGTAACTTGGAAAAAAGTTTAT
>Ga0209208_10011342_pt1 | contig 11417 bp, 9 predicted proteins | sample S1TSphfallax_3_FD_187694 | JGI IMG/M metagenome (GOLD analysis project Ga0209208, IMG submission 187694) | Host-associated microbial communities from peat moss isolated from Minnesota, USA - S1T2_Fd - Sphagnum fallax MG (SPAdes) (version 2) | ecosystem: Host-associated > Plants > Peat moss >...
TTGAAAATGTAGTTGAATCTTGCAATTAAATACATTTCAACAATGATGTTCCAAGGATTTTTCTTTCTTTAACCATTATTATTATTCTCATACTTTGTCCAAATGATAAAATTAAAATTCTATTAATTTTTTTTTCAAGATGTGCACATCTTTAATAACTACTGAATTTGATTAAAATACTTTTGAAACTTGCAATTTAGTACACTTCAACAATGGTGTTTGAAGTTTTTTTTTCTTTCTTTAATCATTTTTTCCCCATACTTTGTCCAAATGATAAAATTGTATTGATTTTCACACAAATATATTTTAATAAAATAAAATAAAATAATTTGACTAAAAGTGCATTAGAATTTTTATTTAATATATTTCAACAATATGTTTCGAGGAAAAGAAATAATTCAAATAACATACTTTGTGAATAAGCCTATTATAAAAATTGATTTTAAAAATAAAAAACTGATTTTTACGATAATATATTATTTTATTATATATTCCCCACATTTTAATAAAATATTTTATTATAATAAATTTTATTATTTAGTAATTAATTGAAAGGTGTAATATTTAAATTATTAAACAAATGATGATATATTATTATTTTAGTATAAAATACTGAGATTATGTACGTATTTATTAATTTTTAAAATTTTAAATATCATTACTTTTATTAAATATTATTATGAATATTAAAGTTTAAAAATATTTAAAAGGGTTTTTTATTCTCTAAAATGACATTTAATATAAATTATAAGGATGAAAGGTTTTGATAAATAGTGAGTTTTTTTTTTAAATAATTTTTTTTATCTATGTTACAATAATTTGAATAACAAAAAAATGAACCTTAAAATGAATTATTTTATTTAGGGGTTAAATTCAACATTATATAAAGTGCTAACATTTTTTTTAAAATTCATTATTAGTTTATACACACATAAAAAATTTATTGTAAAATTTATTAAAATTTATTTCAAATAATGTCTTCATTTAATTTCTTGGAAAGCTATTTTCAATTATGAAAATAAATTTAATGCAAACTATAACATGTTTTTAAAGTCATATTAATACCAAATCTCTTAATGAATTAATAGGAAAAAAATGTAATGAATATTGACATTCAACAAATAAATAAATAAATCTTTTTTATTTTTATTAATTTATAAATCATGCGAATAATAAAAATGAACCTTCATGAGTTAGGCATAAATGAGTTCATCCATTGTTAAAGGTTAAAACACTTATTAGTGAACCCATTTCACTTTTAAGGCCTTGTAATGAAATGGGTTGGCAAATTGAACCCATGTTTCTTAGTAGCAAATACACTAACACACAACATCACAAAAAAATTGCAAAACTGAAAGATGCATTATTGTGACCAATATAATCATGACAAATGACAATAACAAGTAGTCCCCATCGTTTGATTAAAAATAAATGTTTACATCTCCAAATGAAAAACTATAAAATAAAACATTGATAAATGGGTGTAACAAACACAATACATGTGATTTTAAAATTGAATGTTGCAATTGTAGGTCATTAGTTATTCAATGGTAGATTCACATATGGCATCATAAATATTGTGAATTTGCAAACATAACTTAAATAGCCCTTAGGCAGGTCTCTAGGTCGCTTAAACAATCCTTAAGTAGCTTAACCAAAATAAACTCTAGGTAACCCATAAATAGCCTAGGTAGTCCCTAGGTAATTCATAGATTGTCTAGGCAACCTTTAAGTAAACCCATAGGCAAGTCTTTACATAACTTAAATAACCTATAAGGATCATTTTAGGTTGCCTTATGTAGGCTAGGTAGTAGTTTAAGTAACCCCTAGGTAGGTGTTTTAAATAGTTTGGGTAGTTTAGGGTAGGCTGAATAGGTCATTTAAATAGGTTAGAAAAAATGTTTATTAAATTGTGGTTACATTTTATGTTACTTTATAAAAAATAATTGATGTAATGATAAGACTTTGCCCCTCAATGTGGAGGTGAAAGGTTTAAATCCTTCTTCTTGTAATTCATTTACCTTAATCTAGGTTAGGTAGTTTACATGGATAATATTGGCTAAGGTGTGTAGGCTATGCCACCTAGGCTCCTACCTAGCCCATGTTTTAGCTTAGGTAGCATAGGTTAACTTAGCTAGCCAAAGTTTTGACATGTAATCATATATGCCATGTTTTGGCATATTGAATTAGTTTAAACATTTACATGCTTGTTAGCCCTTAACATTCAATAAAAAGTTGACAAGTGATTTTTACACCTAATTCATTTTTGGTTATGTGTAATCCACAATTCAAAGATGTGTGAACATTTTTTTGACATTTGCCATTTTTAAGAAAGACATTTTTTTATGACACATAGTCAAGCAAAACGATTAGTTGACATGGCATTCATATCATTTTACATTTTACAGGCTACACCATGGAAATTTATGACATGAAATTTCAATACTATCATAAAATATGAAAGGTCATTGTTAATATGATTGGCCTTTACAACTAGATGCTATGTCATTGTTCTTAACAACTAGGTGGGTGAAATGACATGGATTTAACAACTCATAAGTTGTTAGTTACATGTCCTTTACAACTAATATTTAGTCACAAATGAAAGTCATAAAACCTAAAATGTGTTGTAATGATACAACCTAAAGTTGTGCCCCTTATCATTGAGGTTGAATCTTTACACATTGTATGAATGAATGTGAATTTTTAGGTACAACATCAAATTCGTGAAAAGTTAGCCATGTGATCTTCTCATGTTTCCTTCCCAAGGAATTTTTTTAAAAACTCCAAACATTATAAAACAACTATTATGCATTGGGTTTTTTTATTTATGGGGGTTGTAGTTGTGTTACCTCTAGTAATTGCCTTTGGCTCATGCATGTTATCATCTTTCTTTGCAAATGATGAACAAGATGTGTCTCCTTTACCATTAGTTTTTTCTCTTGTGACATTTTTTAGGTCTAGGTTTAAGGTTTTCTTGCCATTTAACTTTTTCAAAGCTTGATTTCCATGGGATGTTTGGGATATGGCACTAAAAAATCTATTGTTTGTGAAGAAGAAGATGTTGGTGATCAAGACTACTAAGCATCAATGAACATTTCAAGTTTTTGATCTTCCTTATGAAGTCCATTGTCTTTAAGAAGTTGAAATTTGATCTTTTAGTGAAATTTCCTAGAATGTGAAAACATGGTAAATAGGATTGCCAATATAATCATAAATCACATACACAATTGGCCATGACTACTAGTCTAAATGTTCACGTTGTATTTGCCATTATTCACAAAAATTGTGTAGTCATAAATGCCATTTGTCACTATGCCCTCCATGATTGTAGTTGTCATGGGCATGAAAACTACAAAGATAGATGATGAAATGATAGGTCTAAGTCTAAATCTAAGACACAAAACGAAGGAACCAAGATAAAAACACAAAAGGCTAAAGCCAAAAACACAAAGTGTGCAAGACCAAAGTATAAACAAATATTTGTTGCAATGAAACAAGAAAGTGTAAACACAAAAGAGTAGAATAAAGCCATGGTGTAAGATTGTACTTCAAATTGATGTTGAAGAGACTGAAAGTAGTGGTGCTCCCATTTTTATTTATACCCCTTTGGGGACCTAATTAAAATAAACCTTCGTGGAGGTTCCATGTGCCCATCAACCAAAGAAACTTTTAAAAAAACTTCCTACCTACAAATGAATTAATTAAGATTTAATTAAAAACGAATTAAAAGTTAACTATGAAAGATGGAAATCCATGTGAATGAACTCCATTCATCATCTAATCACATAACGTGTCAATGACAATAATGATATTTATAACAATCATGGAAAACATTTTCCAATGATCAAATTTTAATTTAAAAAATAAAATAAATAATGATATATATATATATCTTACTTAATTATATGATGTAACCTCGCATCAATTATTAGTCAAATAAAACTATTTGGGACTTTACTTAAGCAATTTAGGTTAAATGATTTAACTTAAGCTAAAAAAAGACCTAGGCTAAGTTAATCATATATTCATGAAAACTTAAGTAATAGATAAAATGAAAGTAAAAGGATTTGAACCTCTCACCTTCACTTTGAGGGCTCAAGTGCTTAACCATTGCATCATCAAATTTCATTTGTAATAAACATAATTATCACAAAATAATTTTTAAAAGTTTAATTTAAGCCACTTAACAACCTAGCCTATGCTAATTTAAGTTAATTAGGCTTTCATAAACTATTTTAAATGAATTTAAATCTCCTTAAGTTAAACTAAGTAACATAATGTAACATAGGACTATTTAGGTTTAACTTAGGTTATATTATGTTATATTAAACTAAACTTGGCTAAAGCAAGTTATTTATATTAAATTTGATTAAATTTGATTAAAGTATGTTATTTAAGTTAAATTAAATTAAGTTTGGTTAAATATAAGTATCATTTAGCTTGGATAATTATATTTTCACTGTTATAAAGAGATGCAACCCAAATTGCATGACATAAAGGGCACCTTCCACACCATTGTTGACAAACAAAACCCTAATTGGATGAAAAATCAAAACTATTTCTATATTGTTGTCAACATATGAAAAGTTAATTGGATGTGATATTGGGCCCCTTTTACATTGTTGTCAACAAACGCAACCTTAATTGGATGAAAGATTGGGCACCTTTTACACGATTGTCAATAGCTGCAATGTGGAAATGGATGAGATATTGGGCAGCTTTTTCACCATTGTCAATAGATGCAACTCTAATTGGATGAGATATTGAACACCTTGTACACAACTATCAACAATTGCATTCCAAAAGTGGATGAGATATTTACTGGGCACATTCTATCACAACATAATGTAAACTTTAATTGGATGAGATATTGGGCACCTTCTATCACTCCACTCTCAACAAATGCAACCCTAATTAGATGAAATATTGGTCACTTACCATAGCGCTGTCAAGAGATGCAACCCTAATTGGATGAGATATTGAGCACATTCTACGCAGCTGTCACAATGGATGTAAACTTCAATTGGATGAGATACTGGGCACTTTCTACTAGTCCACTGTCAACAAATGAAACCCTAATTGGATGAGATGTTGGGCACGTTCTACTCCACTGTCAACAGATGAAACCCTAATTGGATGAGATATTGGGCACCTTGTTCTTCCTCAGAGAGAGGAAGAGCGTGGAAGCTTGCTTTGAGGCAGCAGGTGGAGGAGAGGGAGGAGAGTAGAGAAAGAGAGAGAGAGAGAGAGAGAGAGAGAGAGAGGTGTGTAGCTCTAGTTGCTCGATCTTACCGGATACAACAGCCTTTGCTCTTTATAAACCTGCTGCAACTTGGAGAAGAGCATCCCCTCGAATCTCCACATTTTTTCTTCATAGACTTATATTTTTCTTCCCTGGAGGAGGAGGAGGAGGAGGAGGTGGTGGTTTTCCTAAGTTGGAGCTTGTGGAAGGAAGTGACTGTTTAGATGGCGGACGGAGGAGGGGACACTTATAAGAATATCGAGATATGGAAGATCAAGAAGCTCATCAAAGCCTTGGAATCTGCTCGCGGGAATGGCACCTCCATGATCTCTCTCATCATGCCCCCTAGGTCAGCTTATATATCTTTCACACTTGCTGACAGGCAGTAAGGCTTCTTGTAGTGATTGTCCAATTCTTCTGTTCACTTGTGGTCCAGATTTCAGATAGAACAAGATAAATTGATTGTATGTTTTGCCATAATATATAGTCCTTGTCGAGGCTTTGGGTTTCTGTCTGATCCCACAAGCTGAAATTAGGGTTATACTCAGCATGTATGTAAGTGACCATTCGCAGCTACTCTTCTTTATATTGCATCCTGGAAATGCGATAGAAACTCAGGAGATAGGTTTTTCGTATGATTGCTTCCTCAAGATTTTGAGCAGATTATCTGTCAGGAGGAAGGTAGATACTGATATCCTACACACTGTCAGGAGGTGATGAACCAAGCTGGTGTTGCATTTTGCATGAGGATACTGTTGACCATTTTTTCAATTAGTTGTAATCTCTTGAGGTGTCAGCCAATATCATGACCCAAGTCTTCCCATTTTGGAGATGTGGCAGGAGTTCAGGACACTGATTCCTCTATAATCGCTTGCCTGATATTCAAGCAGTTTATCATATATACTAATCTACACCCACTGTTGAGAGCTGATCAAGTCCATGGGGGAGTAATGGCAGCTAGTCATTGCTGTTCATGATGAAGGTGATGGTTTGATCCTTTGTGAGCAATTCTCATAAGGGTTATAACTGCACTGATTGCTGTGTTACTTTTTAATTGTTGTTGTGGAGATTTTTCTGTAATTTCATAAATATGTATATTTGTGGATAGCAATCACAAGGCCACAGCTTGTTGAGATGTTGGGTTCCTTTTTTATCCATGGCTGCTGATTTGTTGCTGTTATGCTGTCAGATCTGAAATACCTACAACTTTATTGTTAGGTGTCTCTCTATTCTTTTGTTCCCAACTTGAATTATATGCATGGAGAAATGCTCAGTACTTATGAAGATATTTGTCTCATAGTTGGGATGGTAAGCTTGTTTGGTTTCTGTAGCCCAGTTTCTCTATGATTTGCTTGAGGTCTGAAAGTGCCCAAGTATGTCTCAGGGTTATGTTTTGCAAAGAGCAATTAGCTGCTTGTTCAAGACTCTGTGAGTAATTAGCCTTAAATGGGTACAAGTGTAGTACATGGTAGCTTGGGTTATGTGAATCTACCTCTAGTGCTCAAACACATCTGAAAGTTCAGTTGTGGATCTTTCTAATGTTTATCTCATGAGTTCAGGGATCAGGTTTCATGGGTTACAAAGATGCTTGGTGATGAATTTGGTACGACATCAAATATCAAGAACAGGGTTAATCGGCAGTCAGTTTTAGGGGCCATCACATCAGCTCAGCAGCGCCTGAAGCTACATAACAAGGTGCCACCAATGGGCTTGTTTTGTACACTGGCACAATTGTTACAGATGATGGCAAAGAAAAAAAGGTGCCTTGCACATCCTCAATCTGCAATCTGCTCAGAGAAAGTAAAATGTTGTAATTCAAAGGTCATGATTTCATGTTTCTGACTTGATTTTTCATGTGATAAGCAGAATGATTTCTTCAGCCTGTCTATTCGTACTTCTCGTAGGTTTTGTATAGAAGTTCCAGAGATCCCAATGTTGTCTTGCATTCTTATGAAATGAACATGATTATGATGTTTTGTGGCAAGGGCAGGAGACCATCTACTTTTCTTGGGATTCAAGCCTTCAGAGATGGGACAGTTATTAGTATTTGCCTCAGGTTGCATGCCTAGCGAAGGCTTTTATGCTGTATTGTGCAGCCTGATGGATTGAATTTTGGAGCCTTGGCTGTGTATTTCTTTAATGCTCTTTTGTATGCTAGCCAACATCATGGCTGAGTCCTCCTGTTATGACAGAAACTCAGGATGCCAACAGTGGGTAGTCATGGCAGCTCATCCCTGCTATTCGTGATGATGGTGAAGGTCTGACATTTTGTGAGCGAGTCTCATAAGGTTATGACTGCACTCAATATTGTCTTGCCTTCAAAGTGTTTGTTGTGAGGTTTTTCTGCAGATTTTTCTGCAATCTTAAGATCTTTTTTGGTAGTGCATGTCCTCTAGTGCTGGAAATAACACTTGATGTTGGTGCTGGTGTACTTGTAGGTGACATTTGATTTTGAACCATTGAAGCCAATAAATTCATCCCTTTATTTGTGTGACAATAAATTCCACACAGAGGCATTGAATGAGCTTTTGGAGTCAGATGACAAATTTGGTTTCATTATTATGGATGGAAATGGCACTCTTTTTGGGACACTGAGCGGCAATACTCGTGAAGTGCTCCATAAGTTCACTGTTGATCTTCCAAAAAAGCATGGAAGAGGTGGCCAATCTGCCCTCTGGTTTGCTCGGCTTCGTATGGAGAAACGCCATAATTATGTAAGGAAAACTGCAGAACTTGCCACCCAATTTTACATCAATCCAGCTACAAGTCAGCCCAATGTGTCAGGTAGGTTGAACTGTCCATGGTCAAGCACATAAAAGGACTAACAACATGATGGAATTACACCATGTGGGTGCATTTTGTATCCTATTTTTGGGTAACTTATGGATCCATAGTTGAATGGAGATTGCATTCTTGTCGTGTTTGTTTTGGTTTAGCCAAAACTGACATAACAGTTACCTTCAAATTTGGTTTCTCAGTTATCTCATATGTATTTTCATGTAATTCAGTTATTACAGGAAGTAGTTATTACCATGACTGATTTTCCTGAATTCTTTGAAGCTTTGGTCATTACAGACTTCTACAGCTAACATGTTTCCATGATGGCTCTTGAGTATCAGAGAGTTGTGTCCTCATTTGGCAGTTTAATTGATGTAGGTAGCATTATTTAAGTGCAGTTGCATATTGGAAGGAGTACAGAGTACAGCTCTGTTGTTCATGCTAGCCTAATTTTAAATATTTGGTTGCATTTGTAGGCCTGATTCTGGCAGGTTCTGCGGATTTCAAGACAGAACTTAGCCAGTCAGACATGTTTGACCCGCGACTACAAACCAAGGTTTTGAATGTGGTAGATGTTTCATATGGGGGTGAAAATGGGTTCAATCAAGCGATTGAGTTATCTGCTGAAATTCTTGCCAATGTGAAATTCATCCAAGAAAAGCGGCTGATAGGGAAGTACTTTGAGGAAATCAGCCAGGATACTGGAAAATATGTGTTTGGAATTGAGGATACTTTGAAGGCGCTTGAGATGGGTGCTGTGGAGACTTTAATTGTTTGGGAGAATCTGGAGGTGAACCGTTATGTGCTGAAAAATGCAGTTTCAGGAGAGCTTGTAATCAAGCATCTTAACAGAGAGCAAGAGTCTGACCAATCTACGTGAGTTTAATCCTTCAATTCTGTTTGATTTTCTTACCATATGTTGCAGTACTACTCATCAGGACTTGGATACCTTGAGTTGATCAGAACCAACTAACTCATTATGCCCCTGGTTTTACAACTGGGGAGCACATATACTGTGGCTGTTTAGGGTGTAGTTCTGTCCCTAGGTATGAGTAGAACTGAACTGGATCTGTGTAAATGAAGACCCCAGGCCCAGTACCCACCCTCCTGCAAAAAAATATGATTACAAAATCAAATAACCTGGGCTGGATAATGAAGACAGATAAATGCCTCAGTCAGAACTGCAAATCAACTGATGAATGAAATCAATTAAGAATCTAATGTATGAGTAGGTCAACCATAGGCAAATAGTCATGTGCATAGAGCTTAATCTTCTCAGGCTCTTTGGGCTTTAGAGTCTAATGGTGGGTGAATTTGATGAATCTGATATTGTACTGCATGGGGGCATGAACAGTTTCAGAGAAGCGGAAACACAGGCAGAATTGGAGGTCCAGGAGAAACTGTCACTACTGGAGTGGTTTGCAAATGTATATAAGGGCTTTGGATGCACCCTTGAGTTTGTGACAAACAAGTCACAGGTACACATTAATGACACTAGCTGGTGGTAAGCAGGCTAGTGGTTACACTGGCCTAGACCGACTATAAGGAGCTGATGAAGTCAGTGGTTGAGTTGTGATAGAAAAGTCCTATCATACATGTTACTGTTCATGGTCCCTGAAAAAGTGAGAGACTGTCACTGCACTTCATATCACTAGCTTTGTTGTTCTCTTCGTACTAGTTCTTCCCTTCTTTTTATTTCTTGTTCCCTGTTGTTTTAGTCTTTGTCTGGGAGTTTTTCTTTGACTTGAAGGAAAAGTTTTTCACCACCTTGTGGTTACCTTAATGAGTATGGAGATTTCTGAATACTCATGAGAGTTATAACTTTTATTTGGGTGTGTACCTTTTTTCTTGTTTAGATGTCATCTTATGCAGATATACCTCATGTGGAATGCAGGAAGGCTCACAGTTCTGCCGGGGTTTTGGAGGTATTGGGGGAATCCTACGGTACCAGCTTGACATGCGCACTTTTGATGAGCTTTCAGATGATGATGGTGTTTACAATGATGACTTCTAAGTTAATAAAATTGGACAATGCACAGCCATTTCTTGTAGAGACAGAATTGACAGACAGACTGACTAGTTTCTTGAAACGATTGTCTTACATTCAGGGGTTAATAGTGTAGGCACCCTGATGTCTAGATAAAGCATGGGAGGAAGATTCTATGCAAGTTTGAAATTATTACAGTCGGTAATGACCAGAGTTCTCAGGGAGATTTAGTTATTTCAGGTCTATCCTGTTTCTTTTTTATCACTTGAGACACACATTGCAGGTTTTGTGCTGATGCTATAGAGTTCACGCAATTTGCAAGGAATTTCTGGATTGGTGTATTAACCCTCATTTCTGTCATCTATCCAGATGTACTAGTATAGCCCGAGCCAGTGGTCCAAGTGTGAACTGGTTACCAAACCAATTTTTTCTTCCAAAACCATTTATTGTAATTTAATTGAATTTCCAATGACCAAAAACCTACTCAGAATTCAATGTCTCCTGCACTGCATCTTAGGTGTTTGGTTGTTGTGCTTGGTGGGTCTACCTAGATAGAGCAGCATTCTTGTGTTTGGTATTTATGAAAAAGTTTTTTGCTCGTGGTTGGTGAAAAATAATTTTTTAAAAAAAGAAAAAGATCAAAAGGTGTTTTTTGCATCTAGCAATGAATAAAGATTAAATGATGAAACATATAATAGCAATATATGTTAAAACCATTTGGAGGTCACTAGGTGAAAAATGCAACATGCACACACATATATTGCATTTTAGAGAAATGCAAACGTTAATGATTTTTTTTTTGGGGGGTTATACATTGGAAGTGTGTTTGGTGATTTTAATGCAATATAAATCAATTTGTGAAAATTTGACCAATATGCTTTTGTTACACCAAATTTGCATTCATTTACAAAGACATTTGCCATATGTGGTATAGTTGAGATTTGAATTTTGTGACGTTTTTATTGAAATACAATTTTAAATTTGTGCATGATATTCAATAGTTATAGTTTTTTTTTTGGCATGACTATTGTCTTTTAGAATGTCAACATTATAATCTCTCAAAATGATGATTAAACAAAGTTGGATTATAGTTTAATAAGGGTTGTTCTAAAATGTAGAAATTAAATATGAATGAACTTTATAGACACATACAATATGTATTGATTTCGTGTGTTGGTATTAAAAGTTGCTATGTATTATGAACCATAACATGTTATTGTATTCTAAGAATATCAAACTCATTTTCATGTTGTTGCCACATTATTGATGAAGACCATATCACATTGGCTTCCATGTATTTTTCAAGAAGTTGTTCATAGTTCATTATGAAATTGTTGCCCTCTCCATCGACAATCATCAATTGTTTTTTAGCCTTGCTATACCATCTGTCCTTTACACCAATAATGA
>Ga0209208_10011343_pt1 | contig 11416 bp, 14 predicted proteins | sample S1TSphfallax_3_FD_187694 | JGI IMG/M metagenome (GOLD analysis project Ga0209208, IMG submission 187694) | Host-associated microbial communities from peat moss isolated from Minnesota, USA - S1T2_Fd - Sphagnum fallax MG (SPAdes) (version 2) | ecosystem: Host-associated > Plants > Peat moss >...
TCTGTTGGGAATGCCCCAGCCCGAGGGTCGTTTGCAACTGTGAAGTGCTAAAAGAGCAAACTCCACTGGTGCACTGTACTGTATATGTAGGATATGAAGAACGTTTCTCTGATTCCCAAATAATTTAAATCCCAGAACCGGCGGTTGAAATTACAGCACAGCACTGGTAAATTGACTGGTACAAGAATGAACTTGTTGAGAGAGAGGGGTAAATTTGTTGTGGCCCCTCTTTTGGGCGGTTTGCCTGGCTAGACTTTGGTCCTTGCCCCTTGTTTCTTTTTCCTCTCCCTTGCTTGGGTGCTTTCTTTTTATGGAGTTTAGGGGGGTTTCATCAGGTAAATTGACTTACTTGAGAACCTGTTGAGACTAGGTAGAGTGTTCTTTGGAAGGGCAATTGGTCCAGGCCCCCAAATAGTGGGAGCCAATTTTAGGAATCGAATTTCCATGCAACGAATGAGAAGTCATGGAGTGAAGGGGGGACCTCCCCCAAGAGTTCTCAATAACACCTCACTTTTATCTCATATGCTTTGGCAAATGTTGTTCTCCTTGCTCCCCAAAGAGTTCTCAATAGCACCTCACCTTTATCTCATATGCTTTGTCAAATGTTGTTCTCCCTTCACCTATTTAGGTGGGCCGCAGGGGAGGAACTCTATACTTCAAAATAGAACCTCCTATTTTGACAAGCCTCCATAGTTTCATTTTTTTTGAGTGATGGGCCAATCACTCAAAAAAAGATTGAACTTGGGAGACACCTCATTTAATGAATAGGAGAGGTGAGTAGGTAGAAAAGAGGGCTCAATTCTTAACTATGAAAATTCTAGTTCCAGTAAGATGAGACTGGGCACATGGTCGGGTTCCGGTTGCAACAGGAACGACGAGGAGACCGCCGAAGCACCTGTGTTCCGCGCTTGTGTTCCCTTGGCGCGAAGGCTGTTACTGTCGCAGACGTATAGAGAGCAGGGCATGGAGCAGCAGCAGCAGCAAGCGAGTCAGACCGGGGCGATGAAGCCGGACTCCTCCTCCGCTACGGGAGTTGTGTTGTCCGTAGAGCACCCGATCCCGCCTCGACGTCGTCTCGTCAAATCTGCTTCCGCCGCGGCAGCGTACGTATGTATTTTGTTTTGAGCTTGAAAATAGCGAATTTAGCAATGGGATGAGAGAGTTTTGTGCGTGTTTGTGGACCAACAAACGAGTATGCGTGTGCGTGTGCTTTTGTTCTCTCTGAACAGGGCAGACGCGGGCACGTTGAATCAAGGAGAGAAGGAGAAGGCGGGCCGCCAGGGTTTGTTAGCCCAGGAAGTTTCGACCGCTCCGGTAATAATACATCTGCTCCTGCGGTCTCGGCCAGCGGAATCGGTGTGGCGGGCGCCCTGAACCCCGGGGCAGGAGTCGTGCCACCTGCTGCTGCCAACAACAGCTTAGCAGGCGGTTTCAGAGACAGAGAGAGGGGGCCACTCCGAGAGTCTATCAAAGGTAGAGCTCTCAATACTCCCAAATGTTCTATGAAATCTTTCTTGGCTGTTGATTCCTGTCTCCGCTTTACCTCTCGTTTTCCATGGAGTTTGAGAGTACGTGACGACGCTCATCCACTGAGCAGAATGGTAGAGTCCGGGGCTGTGACGATCATCTCTCGTGTGTTTGGCAGGAGAGATGCATGGCGATCAGTCTAGTTTGACGCAGGGAAACAGTGGAACCAGCAAACTAGGACGGTTAGTATGATAATAAACATTCCTTTCTTTGTTCTTGTGCAGGAAACTGATGTCACTTTTATTTTGTTTAATGCCCTCCTTGCATGTGGAGAAACTTTATTTTGTTCGTCTTTTCCATACTGTGATGGTGCACCTGTCTGGTTTGAGCACTGATACAGGTCCAAAGTCTGGAAATGAAAATTACAGGTCCACATATGCAAACGCAGGAGCACCAGAGGCTCGACCCCTTGGACGACGACCTGAGGTATTCTGCTGTACCTTTGTTGCAATTTAGCAAATTTTAAACTTCTGATTGTGTATTTGATAGAGAGAAAGGTTTGTCCCTACTCATTTGAGCAAGCAGGCCTTGACCATGGTCTGGTAGGCTCCTTGCAGTCAAAATGCTGCCATGTGAACTGAAGTGCTATTACTCCTCACCTTCCAGTTCTAATTTTTTTCTGTAAGGGAGATGTCCACTTTACTGTCATCCACTCTTGTTCACACTGTTTGTGAAGCAAAGAAGAATCATAATCTTGGTGCATATAAAATGTAATAGGTCTTCACCATAAGTGAACTTGGTAGTTATGCTCTTGTAGGATGGCCAGGGTAGGGTTTTTATTCAGGGTTGTGGGTTTTGTTTTCTGGGCTTCTGTTATTGTTAGTTTGTGTAGCAATGAGTAATGATAAGTCCATTTTTTCTAGGTGAATGTGCGAAGACATGAACCTCCATCCCAAAAGCATTCAGAAGAGATGAGATTGCAGCAGGCAAAGCGAGCTGCATTGGGGCGTGCTCAATCATTGGGAGCTCCTGGGCATTTCAAAAGCTTTGACTCACCATTTGGTAATTTTATGGTACCTGTTATACCCCTCCAGTTTTTCAACAAGCCCCAGAGTGCAGCAGCCCCTACCGGTGCAGTGCCAGTAGCTCCATCACTTCTCTCAGCACCTCTAAGGGGCACAGATAGGTAATTTGTAATCATGTGGAGCAAGGTGAAGGGTTTCTATACCATCATCACATCTTGTACAGTCAACTGATCATACAATATCTGGCTTAGCTAGCTCTTTTTGTGCAATGAAGCTTAGTTCCCTTCCTGCATTGCCTTGCATCCTTAAAAAAGGAAATTGGAGCTGATATAGTTGGGTGGGTAGTGGCAGCAGTCACTGCTATTTAAGTTGTGGTTGAAGTTGCTTGATGTGTAGGTTCTCCTATCTCTTCACTACTGTGAACTGTAAGTATCAACCAACACCATCCACACTGTAGCATCAGGTTCACAAGATGTGTATTACCCAATCGTCTGTCAATCGAGAGAAGCAGCAATGCTGAGTGATTTTAGTACCACACCTCACAGTCAAAAAGGAAATGACATATGACACAAGATGCACGATTTTGAAATCAACTTTGAGTTGATCATTTTGGCCACCCACTTCTTGCATGATTCCAACTTAAATTGCAAAAGAGTTTAGAACCAAAGGAAGATTTTTGCTGAAAACTGCAAGGCTCAAGCATTTTATTCAGATATCTGACTGGAGGACTTTTGCATGATCCTTATTGAGAGAGGAGAATCCTTTTACTGTAACGCCTAAGCCAGATGCCTACAACACAAAAAGATGCCAGGTTTGGATCTACATTATGCTTTTCAAAACAACAGCATGCTAAATGTAAGGAGCATTCTATTCCTTGTAATATGATAACTCCTGTTGCCCACATACAAGCTAGAGTCAATCAGCAATTTGTAGAATATGCATCATTAGATTCATTACCTTGCTTCTGAGATGCTCTATGTAGCTGTAGATTGTAGTACAATTGTGTTTGTTGCCAAATTCTATATGAGGTAACCAGGAAAAGAAAATTCAAGGAAAAAAGAAAATATGTAGTCATCAGCATCAATGCAGGAATTAAGCAGTATTATATGGTTCTTGATTCTAAAAGCTCTGGTCCTGATTGTAACTCCTGTTTTTTTTAAACTTTTGGTCTGGTCTTGAGATTGTTTCTTTAGATTTCTCAAAATTTCAGTTTTGATCATTTTCACAAAGAATTACCAGCCAATGCAGTTTAATTGTATGACTAGTTGTTCAAAAGTGAACACACTTCAAGATAAAGATTATGTAATATTAATAATGTAAAATGTCAGACCACGTTTATACTCTTTTAATAAAATTACACCCTCAAGAACCTAAACCTTTGTAAATAAGTGCAACAGTTAAAACTGGGCAATTAGAACACCTTCAATTCAGGCTCTAATTCAACTTTGAAAATAGGATGGCTCTCCAATTAGATTCCAATGGCAGTTCCAAGAAAACTCAGAACCTTTGGTCCTGAGACCCTACAACCTAACCTTATAACCTGACCTGAACCTGTTGAAATCCAAGAATAAACTGAAAGATTTGACATTGGAAGTGAGGAAAGAGAGGAAACATGCCTGCGAATGGAACTCAGACTAAATCCAGAATGGCTCAGAAACCAAGACACCACTGTGTCTAGTATCCTCTATCTTGGTCATCCCCTCCATTCAGAACAATGCAATTCTGCTTTTGCCCATGGAAATAGCATGATTCCTAGCTCTGGAAACTTAGTTGCCTGCAGACATTCTCACACTGTTCATCAAGCACAACCAAGGGAGGAGCAGAGAATTGGTACACTGTTAGCTTGCTCAAGAACTTGCAGAATAAACATGGAGAATTCGCCAATTCCAGACAAAAAGGTTGTGTTCAAATGCTTGAATCTGATTCAGCTGGTAAGTGAAGTTCCTTGCTCACAATTGTTTCTCCACTCACAAACTTGGGAGACTTCTGCAGCTTGCTGCATCTTCATGGCACACTGCAGTCATATCATTGAAACTTATGAATCCTGTACCAGAAATTCTTGAGAACACTACATAAGACTAACCGTGTTTGCCAAACAACTAGGTGACTGCTGACCACTGTTCATTCCACACCAAGAAAGATCACGACCGTCTTCTCTTTTTATGCTGGTCTGAGTAATCCTGCCATCGTCGGTGGTCAAGCTTACTCAGATCATCCAATGTAGATATGGCCAGTAGGTAATCAGTGAGCCCCAACAGTTCTTGGTCTGTGGCACGATTCAAATGAGCCTTTTTGAAAGGCTTGATGACAAGCCCATTTTGTGGATTCATCACAAAATTCCGCTTCAAATCATCAAACATGATAGTGTTTCCAGGATGGTAGTACTGCAAAATAGAATCACCCCAGGTCTCATTAAAAAACTAAAAGAGAAGAGCCAGCTTGCATCACAAAACCAGATTTTCCATGCTGAAGGCATGCAGAAATTAAAGGGATGTCAAAAAAGTGGAAACTTTGACAACTCTTACCTCAGGAAACTTGCCCCAAATTACAGCAAGGGGTTTGCAATCAAAGACCCCGTGTGAATGTGATTGCACAGTTATCATAGCCAGATGATCAATCAGTGCTGTTATCCTGTAATCTGGGTGAGAAAGCACACCCAACTCCTTCATCTTTACCTCCACCCACTTCATGCTGCCACCATCTCAAGTCAGTCCTTCACTGAATCTTTTCAAGTGTTATAATAACTTCAAAACAAGTATTTCAGATGTAACATACCAGAAGAATTGAAACAGATGCCTAAGGCTGATCCATCAGTCTTCTACCCTAATAATCTCTGGAAAAACTTTCAACGTCAATATTGCAAATGAGTTGAGATTGGCCCAAGATACTAATTGTGTGTAAACCTTTGGCGTTAGACAAATAATCCAACACAATAATGTATTGCACCTTCATATGCAAACCTCTCACCTGGTTGCTGACCATATGATGATATCATAGAACTGATAAGAGGTTGTCAGAAACTCATGCAAAACTGCTCCCAAAGCACCCATTGCCCATATCAAACCTCAGCCAGCATAGGAGTGGTCAGCAATAACATGGCCATGGAGCATGAGCAAAACCTTGTCATGCGGCTGACAATTTGTTGGACATGTACATGGAAACAAATGCATCTATACTGCTTACAGAAATTGGAAGTTTGGTGAGACTTACAAGGCCGCATAAGTTCCCGTGGATTCTCAGCAGTGGAACGATGGTCAAACAATGTATAGTCAATGTCCAGCACCAGCAACTTCTTGCCTGGCCGGCAAGGATTCAGCAGTGTCATCTGCAACAGAAGTAACAGTTGAGATTATGGTCCTCAAACTAGTTTAGTTATATCCATGCAGTCTGTTGCATAATTCGGCTATCCTACTACCAGGAAGAGAACTAGAATTACCTATGGACTATATATACCTATGAGATTGCAGAGAAAACTCCCCAATAGCACTTTCAAGGTAGCCAATACATAAGTTCTGGTCAAAGCAAAATAAACACAACACGAATGAAGGCGGTCAACCTTTGTGAGCGTCACTCACAAAAAATCAGACCATTACCTTCATTGTGATAACCATGACTAACTGCTATTACTCCCCACTGAGTTCATCAGCTCCAGACATGATTGTAAATGAGCACATAATAATTTGCTCAATTTTGGGCAAATATCAACACAAAATCTGCATCCCAAGTTTCTGTCATATCTCTGGAACCGTTGGAAAGACTGAGTCATCGTGTTGGCCAGCATTCAAGAGACCTAGGCAATAAAGAAGAGTCAAAGAGGTCTGCCCCCTGTACAAAGAGGGCATCTAAGCCTAAGGTACAGAGAGAGTAGTCATGGACTATAATACCTTTGTGATTGATGTTTTAAAGGAAGAAAAGTACAAGGGGGCAAACAAGAACAAATGAAACTGTAAAGATAGGGTAAAAGGGTCACTTTGAATTGTTCAATTCGACGCCGCAGTTTCTGTTTGTTCACTTCACGATCCTTAATGTCAATGGTTTCTTCATCACCCAGTTCAAAATCATCCAACACTTCAGGGGCATCCACAGGGTCCACCAGAATCTCATCTTCAACTGTACTGAAACATGCACACATCCCCAAACTCACTGTGTTAGAGTTCCCTCTACAATGATCCCAAAGGACTATCATCTCTTCTCTCCACCAGAATCCAACACCTAAGATCCCATAATACCAAATTACCACCACCAAGGAATGCATCTTCATGAAAACTGCTCTTCTTAGTATTGTCATCTCTCAAACCTAGAAAAGAGAGCCTGATAAACAAAAGCAGAGAAGTCAGTGCCTTATGTACTTTGGAACCTAAGAAAAGGGGCAAAATTTTCTTCTTTGCATCTATCCTTCTAGCAGAACAATGGTTATTTACAGCTTCCACATGGCTCCACTTTCTACATGGCAAGGTAGATCGAGCAAGCTCAATAATTCAACTTCAGTTTTAGTACTATTTTCAGCACAGGATGTGTATCTGCATGGGAGGATGTCTATCTCTGAGCAGCAACCTGCAGGCATTTCCTTATGCCTGCAACAGAACACCAAACTGGTCTGCACACTGTGGGACAAGCTCCACAAGCTGATGGGCATTCAGGGCCTAAATGCATGCAGTTTAGAAAAGATGAGCAGAGCTGATGAGGCCACTGAATTCACAGAATGAGACTATAGTTTGTGGATCTTCCTTTCACATTTTTTGCTTGGTTATCCAGAAATCCGAAAAAGCCCAAAAATATAGTGTGCTAACTAACAGTTCTCGCTTGTGGATACCTGGCCCTGTTCAAAAGATAGCAATCACCAGGGACCAATTGAATGTTCTTCAGGACACGCCAGAGACCAGAGACTGTAGTCTGTGGATCTTCTTTGTGCATATGCTAGGTTATCCAGAGATCCGAAAAAGCCCTAAAACATAGTGTGCTGGCTAACAGTTCTCACTTGTGTTACCTGGCCCTGTTCTCAAAGCTAGGAGTCACCAAAGACCCAATTGAATATTCTTTGGGATGTGCTGGACTCTTGGGTTCTTCACTTTCTCTATAAAACATTTAGCAATAGACAAATTCAAGGTTTGAAAGGCTCCAGATTCGTGAGTTTTCACGTTGAGCAAAATGTATGCCACAAGAATGTAGTGTTGCTACGTTCATAACCTGATACTTATTATTTCCAGCAGGCAAACACCCAGACTGACAGACAGGCTGACATACCCCATCATCATGATCTTGATGGAAGGTTTAAGCCCTAATTGCGACAACAGCATGGTGTCATCCGCAGGCTTGGCACCAGCCTTCACGTTCAGCAACTTCTGACGCTTGGGAAGAACATTGGTGACTTCGCAGATCCGCCGTTTCAACTCTCCTACGCTATCATCGGAGCACACCCGCACCGTATACTCCTTGCCCACCCACTTTACAGCCAGCGTTAACTCCTCGTTGCTCTCCGGATTAGTGGATACGCTGCTGATGTCAGACGACGACGACGACATCGCCACACCGCCACCACCCTCTCTTCAAGCTCTATTGCAACAAACCTTCTGCGACCCAACAACAACAAAGCTTCTAGTTCACTCCAAACTTTCAAGCTTCCAGCGCTTCCTCTTCCGCAAAAATTGAGAAAAATGTTCCAAAAATAGAGAAAAAAACCAGACCAATTGAATGCAGAAAAGATACAACTACCCAATGCGCGAAGTTGCAAGTTGGTGTTCGAAGCAATTAAGCGTGAGAGCCGCAGCGAGCCGCCGCGACAACACCCGAAAAACAAACAAAACCCACACGCATACCGCCTTCTTCTTCGTCGGCTTCCTTACCGAACGGCCCCTCGTTTTGGCACATGGAATGAAACCCCAAAACACACCGAAACACCTCAATCGAGATTTCAAAGGAGGTCCACCGTCCAGATCCATGAATTTTGTCTCTCATTTCCTTCATTACCTTACGGTCCCTCGTTATGGCACATTGAATGAAAGCCCAAAACATACCTGAAAGCCAACGACACCTCAATTGAGACATCAGAAGTTGTGCACAATTCAACTCCGTGATTGTCTCTCCAATAATTTTCGTCGGGCTTTCTAAAGAAACAGCCCCTCGTTTTGGCACATGGAATGAAAGCCCAAAACACACCCAAAAAGCTCACAACACCTCAATCGAAATGTCGAAAGAGGTGCACCATCCAACTCCAGGAAATTGATCTCCGACAATTTTCATCGGCTTTCTTACCAAACTACCCCTCGTATTTGGCACATGGGATGAAAGCCCAAAACAGACCCGAAAGCCAACAACACTTCAATCGAGATGTCAAAACAGGTGCCAAATCCAGCTCCACGAATTTCTCTCCAACCTAAAAAAGTGCCCCCAAACTTGCCCAAAGAGGCGCGTGTGTATCTCCTCCCTTTTGATTATTCCTTCCTCAAGCTTGTGCCTGAAACTTCTTCTGCACCATTGACATTCTGATGATGATTGTTGTAACCTTGCCAAACTTTATTAGCAAGCGGCTTGTCACTATAATTAATGACTTTGCCCTTTAAATGACACTCATAAGAATAATAAATATTCAACATACTAAAACTAGGAATACATGGTGAGTTACAAGGGTTTTTTTGAGGTAAGTTTTGTGGTTTGGAAAGTTTGACAAAAAAAACTTTAGCAATTTTTTTTTGAATTTGCAACTAGAAACCGATTTTTTTTTTTTTTTAATTCCAAAAGTTCTTTTGGTTATCAGAGACCCGAATATGCTCCCCAACCCCCTCCCCCCCCCCCAGCCCCAAAGGCTGGATAATGATGTCATAGTTAAGCCCAAGGGGATCCTTTGAATATGCCAGAAATGTTTTTGTAATGGACTGCACATGATGCTAGAACTGTAGGGATATCAAACTTTGGCCTGCTTCTGGGTGCATCTGATTGTCTCTATCCTGAAGGGGACCACCAATAAAAGGCACCAATCTGGAGAAAGTGGAAGTACAAACACATCAGGACAAGTCGAGTGGTTACAAGTTGACATCAGACTCTAATTACATCTAAGTTCAGTTGCTACAATTCAACATGAGACTACCGACCTCTACTACTTGCCACCAAGTTGAGTTGTTACTGGTCGACATCCAACTACTTAGGGCTGAGTTGAGTTGCTAGTGATCGACATCCAACTATGGACTGATATCGCCAACCTAAACTCAGGCACCAACTGCTTGTGTAACAAGTCAGTTGTGAGGAATGAGAGGTGAGTCCGGATTCTGGAAAGGGCAGCAATCTAGAGGTGACAAAGGTGATTAGTTTGAGATGTTACTTTGTGAATGGTGTAAATTGGCAAACTTTATTGATGAAAGCACCAATACAAAGAAGGAATGGAACTAGGCGAAGAAAGGACATGAGTCCTTTAAGAATTTCTAAAATTTTAGTAAGAGAACACCAAGGTTTAAAACAAGCATCTCTTGCCAACAAAATTTTCTTTTTTATAACAAAGATTAAAATATGTTAAAGAATAATATTAAAATTGAATGCAAAAAGACAAGGATAAATCACCTCCCAATTGTCTATCATGGAAAAAAATGAGCACATTCCTTAATGAAACGATCCATGTCATGCCTAGGTGCACCATGCACCTTCATGGCTATCGAAATAAAATGATGCCCTTCGTGAAGCCCTCTATACTTGTGAATCTTAATAATGGCACTAAGTTATGTAATTGCACCTTTTAATCAATTAATGACACTTGTAATCATCGAATCTTGTATCGAATCAATAACCACCACATCAACAACAAAGACCTCATCCTCATGAATCATGTATAGAACGGTTCATAATGAAACTCCTAACATAAAGGTGTACCACCATTCTTTACATACAATGTGCCCACTCTTTCGAACAAAGGCATACATAACGTCTTTGATGGTGTCATGTGTGACTATCCATTAACCTCCAAATAAACAACATCTTAGATGCATGTCAAATGCATCTAACCCATGTCCACATTCACACGTGAAAAAAATAGATGTCAAAAGCAAAATCAAACCGAAATGAAAATGCAATGCTGAGGTGAAAGTAAAGTTTGTGATGTGGAACGAATGGATAAATGGATTAACAATCAACCATAGCCCAACCTTTCACCGGAACAATAATGAATGCGAGCTCTAAATGTTGAGGAAATGTAATCATCCTCTAAAATAGACCTAAAAGATGTGTCATGATGGATGTCCATCAAATATGCATACAGACCTAGAACATCAATAATTGCCAAACTCTTAAAAGAAAGGTGCATTTTTTTAATTGCGAAAAGAAGCCTATCTCAAACTACATTAAAGCATGACTAAAAGAGGTGTGGGCCCCCCTTCAACCTAAAAAACATACTCTTCCAAAATGGGTCTATAAAAAATACGAAACTTAAAACACAAATATGGAACCAAAGCCTAATTCCTTTGGAAAAGTAGATGGGGCATAATTTTTTTATAGATAAAAGGCTTATACCATGAAAATATATTAATAGTTGAACACGATAGCCCATTAAGGGGCCCTGAATAGATTCCCATGACCTTGGATGCATAATGTCACCACATACTTTCATAACTTTCTTGTTGAAACTTGTTAAAAAAGACAAGAAGGAAGAAAAAGGACATATTGTTTGAATGAAATAAAAAGGTCAATGAATGACACATGAGGATGCAACATGTGTGTTTTCTAACAAAAGAATATCATTGATATGTGCCATGTCCAAAAATAAAACCTCATCCAAAAAATGCGTGACAAAGTTTTGAAATTCAACTAACACCCCCAAAACATGTGAACCATTTGTGACCAAAGTGCATCCCTAAATAATATTTATGCTTGAAGAAATCCCTAATGGACTCCAAAGCTTGCACTTTGACATTTTGACCTTAAGCCCAACTAAGGTTAATTTG
>Ga0209208_10011344_pt1 | contig 11415 bp, 12 predicted proteins | sample S1TSphfallax_3_FD_187694 | JGI IMG/M metagenome (GOLD analysis project Ga0209208, IMG submission 187694) | Host-associated microbial communities from peat moss isolated from Minnesota, USA - S1T2_Fd - Sphagnum fallax MG (SPAdes) (version 2) | ecosystem: Host-associated > Plants > Peat moss >...
CCTTGGGCCAACGGCACAGGCCACACTAGTGCTTATTAAATTTGATATGTTTGGATTCTTTATTTAATGCATAAATAATATGTCTATTGTTTAATATGTTTTGCTCTAACATTTTTGCACAACCAAATCAAAGTTTATTCACTACAATTACACCATAGTCATAATGTAAATAATATTTCTTGCATATTGTTATTGCAATATTAATTTCTTCACCTTCATATATGGAATTGATATGCACAAACTAGCAAATGCAACCAAAAAAGAGTCTCATGTTTGGACATTGCATCCATTAATTTTGGCATACCTTGTGATCAACAAAAAATACAGAAAATGTAACATGCCAAATTAATAATCATTGGAGCTTGATCAACACATGAATTGAAAATTTTCATAACCAAATTTTAAGAATTGCAAAGCCATTTTAAACCTGAACATGACATTTATTCATAAACTAATTAAAAATCAAATGAGTTATACCATATTAAGATTTTGAAATATACAACCTTGAATATTTCCAAATGGACATTGTAATAACTTGGCAAGTTTAACAATCTATTGGAGAATATTTATTTTTCTTAATATTTTGGTAGAATTGTTAAAATTTCAATAAAATTAAAATTATTCTTAAAAATTATATGGATTTTGACAATCCAATGAGAATATTGTTAAACTTATTACAATTTTTAATGAATAGGAACCGTGTTCAACCATGACATCCTGATTATAGGAACTATAATCAAGAACTACCATGATTTTTACTTTGAGAAACTCTCAATAATAATTTATTTTTATTTCAAAGATATTTGACAGGTATACTTTGAGAATATCTCAAAGTTGATGACTTTCTTTATTCATGATTATTTATCGTCAAACTTGTTAGGCTACTATGGTATACATCACCACAAAGTTATGGTTGAATTTATACATGTCTAATTGCAACAAGTTTTGAAAGTTCTTAAGTTTTTATGAATGCAAGATACAAGTTAAAAAATCTTTTTAAAAATGCATAACAAATGTTTACACACTCAGCCACCATTCTCTCCTTTCTCTAATTTTCAAATTAGGCTTCAATCTCATTGTGATGCTTGGAAGAATTGTTCAGAAACGTGACATGCATTTTGGATTTGGTTTCGTCTTTTAAAAGGTTGAGAAACAAAATGAAGGATGATATCAATTTTCTGCTTGTCCTACAAATCATTGATAACAAAATGTGGATCAAGCTTCTGGATTGAGCTGGCTAAGCTTGGGCTAAAAGAAACCAAAATTATGCAAGCCTCTTGATCTCATTCCTTTTCTGTGACTCAAAAACAAAAATTGCAGATTTTCTGAAAAAATGTGCCAACCTCACAAAGGCAACACAACTATGAAGAGCAACATTCTGTAGAGACAACCTTGCACAAGCAACACAACTACAAAGAGCAATATTCTTTAGAGAGACTATTATGTTGTACACTGAAAGAGCAACATTATGGAGAAACATGCTATTATGTTGTACTTGGTGGTAACAGTAATTCATTAGAACCACATGCATAGAAAGCTATCTACCCTAAACACATCAGTTCCTTGGCAGCAGAGGGAAGTGTGTGCACATGCTCACTTGTTCCATGAAGACACAGCCCGTGTCAAGAACAGCAGCAAATACAGGCACGGGGGAGCTCATCTGCAGACACAAAAAATAGTTAGCAGGCAGAGGCAACTTCATCTCCATAAATCAGGTAGAGCGTGGGCATGTGAGGTCCAGAACAAAATCCACACTGCCCCCCGCTGGTGCTCTTCTTTGCTGACTCCCACTTCTAATTCTCCATCCTTCAAGTCTGCCACCAGTCCATTTGCACACACCCCTTTCATGCAGAGCATCAATTGAGAGACCTCAATTTAATCCTTACCCCTCCAATACATATAAATCAAACAAAAGTGCTGTGTTTCGCTTGAATTGTAAGCAAAACACTCAATCATCAATAGTTGAGCATCATTGGAGACATGCACAAAAGAATCTGAGACTGAAAGTTTCATGCTTGCACTCATGTCACAACACATGCTCTTTGCCTCTCCAACTATGTTTTTGCCTTTGTGGTTCTCTTCAACAACACACACATCCAAAAATATGCTGTGCATGGAGATTGTGGACCGGGACCTTCACAAAAGCAGGAAAGCATTGATCACCAAATTTGCTAATGGAAAAGAAGTTATCAATATGCAGCAGCACTAGACACAATACATGGAAGTTATAAACCAAAATGAATCTCATGGAGATGTGCTGCTACAAGGGATGGAACTAAGAGATACTTCAACATTTGCTTCCTCTCCGCTTTTCTCCTCCTCATTGTCATCATCAGTCTCCTTACTGGAGTCGTCCATACAGCTGCTGCCTTCTTCTTCTGAATCTTCTTCTCTTCTTCCCTGACAATTTCGGTTCCCAAACTCTGGTGCCACTATGTTCAACATTTCACTTAAGGCCTCATGTTCCTCCGATATGCAGGGCACCAGAATTTGAGCACTGCATCTTGGGTTTGTCTGACTCAGATCCTCCACATTAACATTTACATTTGCATCTAAAACAGGTCTTTTTTCTTCAGATGCTGGCACTCCTCTAATCCAGGACTTGCCTCCTCCTAGATCACTGGTGGCAACTTGACTTGCCACATAATCTTTAGTGTCACTTTCATCACTGGTTCTACATATGACTTTCTTTGTGGAGCCTCTGCCATTGCTAGGCATGGACTCATTCTCTCCATGAGCAGAGGCTGGGGTGCTCACTGCCCAGCTGCCAGCAACCTCTGATGCCAGTAGATCAGCTGTGCACATGGAATTTCTACGACTGTGCATGCTTCTAGACTCAAGTACATTCAATCCTCCCTCTATACCTCCCAAGCTTATTAATGCCTGTGCTCCTATAGTTCTGGTATCATCACCATCCCCAGCTCTTAAGGTTGCATTCCATTTACTGCTGCTCTGTCGGGTTTCTCCTGCTGGCATCTCAGGCTGCTGCTGCTCATCTGTGCTGCCTTCATCCATGTTCACAGGACTTACTTGATTCTCCTCTCTTGCTTCAGCTCTACGCTGCTCCATCATGTCCAGTGCATCCGCACCCTTCTCTGTGTCAGCCATGGTCACACCTGTCATTCCCATCTTGATTTCAGAATCCTTACTTTGCAAAGCCCCACATATGCATGATTCTATGGTAACAGTTCCAACTGCTCCTTGATTCTAGAACAAGCTGAAGATAGAAACACAAACTGAGCATGTGCAGTTTTGACAACCAGCTTTTCAGCCACTAAGTACAAGAACAGCAAAAAGGCACTGAAATTCAGGAGTGAACACATGATCTGAACAATTCCATCTGCCCTAAACCAGCCAACCATCAAGTATGTTCTCTTGTCCATCAGTACCTGGTAGAGAGTGTAGACCTTCAGTGTCCACAAGCTGAGTGTATCCAGCCTCTACATTTGTGGTGGATAGGTGTACACCTTGCTTGCTGCTAATGGTATCCCCAAGGTCACCTGGATCTATGGATTCTCTAGGATGTGTAGAAGTGCCCAAAGACCCTGGCAAAGTAGGAGCCACTACACTATCATCATACTGTGTATCTGCAACTATACAGTCCCCAATGACAGTCCCTTTTGCCTGTTCATCCTCATGGGGTTGGCTGTCATTGTTTGTACACCTGTTTGGCACCATTTTGTGACTGGACTGGGCATCTGTATCAACCTGCATAGGCTGACTTGCAGACCTACTTTGAGAAGCTCCCCTTTGCTCATCCCTGCTTGCCTCACTGTTCTGCATCCCAGCAAGATCAGATGCACCTTGCTGAGATCTTGGACAAGTGCTTGCACCTAGAATATTTTCTTGAAATTTAGTCCTATCACTGTTGCCTTCATCAAGATTCCGCAACAGCATTGCCAGCTGGCTCTGCTGCCTCTCTTGCAATGCTGCAATTTCAGCAGCAGTGGCATGGAATGCACGCAGTTCACTTTCTCTGCCACATAGAGAAACATTTGATTACCCATTTAGCATGTGTACTCACTGTGGGCACCCATCCAAAAAACTGAGTAGAGACACATCATTGAAAGAACTCAACTAGCTATACTACTTCTGAATCGAGGTGCTGTTTTTTCCTTCCATCAAAATCAGTGTCTACATTCAGCAGGGAAAATTGCATCAAAAAAGGAAAACTGTGAAAGGGCTTTTCCCTAGACCAGGATATTAACAAGCAGGTACATATCTATGAGATTGTAAAGAAATCTCCACAAGAAGGTAACACAACAATGAGAAGGTACACTGCAACATTCACAACCAACACTTTCATAATGTCCCAATTTGTAGATGACTGAGATTTTTTCAAATGAACCAAGCCCCAGTTTAACAGATAGTGTGGAGCCATTCTTGATGAGCAAAAGGAGTTAGGGTTGTGCTTGAATGCACATACCGGAGCATTATGCGCTCTTGAGCACTTTGCAATTGCTGCTTCTCCAGTGTCAAGTTCACAGTACTGGCTTCCATTTCCAGCTTTAGACCAGAAATCTGGGCCTGGGCCCTCCCACTTGCTCTCTGCATTTCCCAAACCAACCTGCCCTTAATCACAGCAACTTGTATGCACTGGCAATAGAGCACACTTATTAGTCAAGTGAACCTAAGGTAGAACCAAAGTGTCACCAAAGTGTCTCTGAAGACATCCCTGTAAGGCAAGAAACCCCTCAATGGTTTTAAACAAGTATGCTCAGATGAGTGAGGAGCGCAGGCCCCCATCTTGTATTCAGATTTCCAGAAACAAGAATGGTTCTGTCCAGTTCTTCTACTAATGATGTCAAATACCAGCTCATGAGTCAGCATCCTAGTTAGTGCATCAGTACTCACTGCTGAAGGTTTAACAACAATATCTCGTCAGATATGATTCCCTCTTTACTACCTTCTCATCTTCCAGCTCTTCGCAGACTTGCTGCAACTTCTTTTCAAGCTCAGCTGCGACCTACATCATTCAACATATCCTCATAAGTATCATGGAGTTGTCATTCATGCAACTTTAGGCCACCCAAACAAAAACCTGAGAGATCTGCTTCCCAGGGTGATGGAAAGTTCAGAGGAAAGCAATGTATCAATCCCAATCCTCTAGACCAGTTGAAGATGTAGATCTCTGGATCACCTGAGACCGCTAACTATGATGATATGATAAGCTTCTTAAATCCTTGAGGGATGGCCTTGGAGCATTAAGCCCATTCATGGTGACTCACCTTCAATGCATTTTCTTTGGAATTTTTCTCTTCCTGTAGTTGAGCCTCTAATTCTTGCTTTTCACATTCAACAGCCTTAACAGCAGCCTTTTCTGAAACCTGTAAAACAAAGTTGAGAAGTTCACTTGGAATGAGTTCCAGATAGTTCTTTGTTTTTTATTCCAACTCCCCATAGACACCTAGAGGATCATCTCTCTATCTATGGAGAATCGAACTACACCTAGATCCCAAGCTCCTAAGTCAACAACAAGATACTAGGGGAGTGAGGATGCAACCAACTGGAACTGAAGATTCTCTATCTGAGACTTAGTATTTTATTCACAAAAAAGATCTTTCACTGTGTACATATGACAAAAGAATACACATGATATGTACCAGCTTCATTTGCAAGCCTTCAGAAACAAGCTGGTGCTCCTTCTCTGCATCCTGCACATTTAAAGGTGGCAACTTGTCTGGATTGGAAACATTGTATTACAGATGCATTCCAGATGGCAAGAATAATTTGCATCTGTCTGTGAAGTATAAGCCCAGTCCAACCAAAAGAACTCTAGATCTCCAGGTATTCTCAAGACACAATGACTGATTAGAAACAACATGGAACAGTTGTATGCTGAAGGCTGATAAAGGAGAACTGGACCTTAAGAAGTACAAGCAAATCTTCCTGCTGCATCTGCATGGAAGAAACTGCTTCTTTATGAGAATTGAGCTCTTCTAAAGCTTCATTGCGAACCCTTTCTAACTCTTCTCTCAAGCTGCCTTCTGCCTCTGCCCGTTCCTTCATGTGCTGCATCTGTTCATCCTCCAAGACCTTCTCAAGCTCTTGAATAGTTGTCCTCTGGCTGCATGCAATAGATAGAAGTTAAGATATGAGATCTTGAAAGCAGACATTCAACAAACTCTAAAAAGATCCAGCTCCTGGGTATATGCATCTGCCAATGAAAACCACTGTCTAGGCTAAGACATGAAGCAGAACATGAGCCAAAAAAAAAGAGAGTCAAAGAACACCGAAGGATCAAAGAAGACTGAAGGACTTATGTTACAGTTCCAAATAGAGTTCCTAAGAGTTGATTGATGCAAACCTGTTAATGACATCTTCTGCCTCAAGCTGTGACTGAGTGGCAAAGGCAAGTTGCTGCTTCAGTTCTTCAAGTGTGCTCTGCTGATGACCACACACAGCTGCACTTGCTTCAAGTTCCTTTTCTCTTTGGGTGAGCATTGTTTGCATCTCATCCAGTTGAGACAAAAACTTCTTGGTGATGGATGTCCTTACTTCTTTTATCTCCTGAGAAAATCAAATCACAGGAGCTTAATAAATCTCCAGATGTGAATTGATCCTATTCAGAAAGACCAAGGTAAAGCCATATTGGCACCCATTGTAGCAGGACCACGATGTGAAATACCAAACACAAGGATCAACGATCATGAGCTTGGAACCCATTGATTTTTACCAAATCTCAAGATTGTTAAGGCAACAAAATTGAAAATTATAAAGTAAGCTCCACATGCCAATAGAAAAGGTTAAGCGCAAAGCAGGTAAGAAACCCACAAGAGCATGGCGATCCTCAGCCAGATGATACTCGGATTGCAACTTTTCAATAGTGAGCACATGTGCTTTCAGCTCCTCCTGTAGCTCCTGCTCCCATCAGACAACCATTGTTAGCTACTTTCTGTGATGGTAATGACCATGCCTGCTATATACAATGTTTTGACAATCACTTATAGGATGTTTCTGTATACTCGAGGAATCTCTTGCATTTGATTGAGCTAAAGAGGTTATAACTAAGAAGCATTCAAAGTTATTGAGCTCTCACATCGTTTGCCCGCTGCAACTGTTGGACATCAGAGAAAGAGATAGGCCCATCATGAACCCCACTCCCAAGACCCCTGATACGCTTCCCATCCCCACAAACTCCCTCCTCAGCATCCTCTGCATCATTGTTTCATCCAGTTAGCATGATTAACAAGTCAAATAAGTTAAGGTTCAATTCCAGTCCATGAATGAAGCTCAAACTGGGTGAACTTTACATTTCATTGATTGCTGACATTCTGGCTTGAGGCAGTTACAACTATTGCATACAAGTTTCATTAAGGTTGATATATACAGGCCACTTGCATTGGGCATATATGGAACTCCCCAACAAAGCTTTCCATGATAATCAACCAGAAAATTTTCCCAAAGACCAGGTGTTGTAAAGTAGGATAAAAACAGATTCAAACACATGATGGGAAAGGATCCTTCTGAAAGAGCCAAAAGCCTGGGACTTTTGTGCACCTCCCCAACACATTTTGTTTCAGCTTCCTCAAGCTTACATGTTTCTCAAAGGACTGACAGAGGAAGAAATATGCTTGCTACCACACTTGCTAGATCCTTGCATGGCAAATTTGAACCACTAGCTTGAAGTTAGTCAGTGTAATCAAAGAGCACTCACCTGCTGAGGAGCCCTTCCTCTTGTGAGGATGGCATGAGGAAGATGGCCCAGTCCCATTTGTAGGTCCCAACACCTCTCGATACACAAATGCAAATGCATTATCTGTTGCAAAAGAAGTAAATCCTCGGAGGATTAGATGTGAGCAAAATTTCAACAATGCACAAATAGGATGAAGACATCAAAATGAGGCAGAGGAAATTTCCAGCTGTCTCATCATGCTGAAAAAAAGAACCCCAAATTACACCTACCAATGAGGATGAAACATGACTTACCATTCTCTGGTGCTCCAAGCAGTGAGATTACATCCCCATGAACCAGTTCAGCTTCATCACCATTTCTTTGCAGTCTTCGCTGGTTTATGTATGTTCCATTCGAGCTTAAACACCACACATGTCCAACCCACAATGTTATGCAAGAGGAAATTTACAGTTCCCTGAAAGTTCAGTACATCCATCTCAAGTTGTCCCAAACATAGCAGCTGTAACCTAACTAGTGACACATATGCTTATGAACAAAAAGCACAGCTAAACCTCATGATAGCAATGAAGGCAATGGTATACATGTGAATCATACCTGAAATCTTTAATGCAAGCCACCAAACGATCACCTGGACCTTGAATGTGGTTGGAGGGTACATTTTGCCCATCAGGACCCAACAATTTTCGGTATATTGCACAATGCCTTGCACTAACATTTGGGGACTCAAACTGGCAGCTAGCCTCCTTGACAATGCGACCAAGAAGATGCTCAGAGCTATGCAGCATAATGTGGAAACCCTGCCATGATCAACAGCCACAGTTTTTAAATATTGCATACAGCTGAGTTCCACTAACCAATGGAGAAAAACTTGACACATGAGGTTCTGTGACCTATATCATTTTGGTTTGCTAAGGGAATGCTGGAAGTGCAATATCTTGGTGTCATTCAGGTCGAGAACTTTGGGGTCCCATCTGCCATGCGTTAAACAAAGTAAGAAGTGCTGCCTCCATTCAACAAGATACCAGCAATGTCAGTGATCAGTTCACAGTTGGCTGATAAATTTTCCAACTCAAAATTTTCTGGTTGCATCCACATCACCCAGTCATTGCAACAGTTAGCTTCAAGAAAATCTCCAGAATCTGACTTGTAGACCTAGAAATCTTTCTGTGCGGCAGAAGAGAATGAAGCACCTGTGGGACAGCCTGCAGCAGTGACTATTGCAAATGAAACTGCACCTGTGGCTGTGTCCAGATGTTAATGCAACTTTCTTTCTTTGTCATCTTTCTTCCCTTCTGAACATCAGGATTCTACTCTGCTATGTCCTGAGGAGCCCGTGAGGCATAGTAAGTTAAAACAGTGAGTTTACAACTTTTCCACTCTCAGTATGGCTGCCTCCTACTCCAGTATCTTGCTGGGTTCAAACAGAAATAAGGGTGAAAAATGTGTCTGGACAACAGAACTGTACAGAATTTCAACCATGTCCATTGTGACCTGTCTGCCAATGGGGCAAACACTTGAGATAGCAGAGGTCTCAATGCTATTCTGCATTGGACTGAGACAGTGTTGATGGGAGCATTTACCGTACCAAAATGCAGCGATGCAGAGAGTGACCCCAAAAAAATGTGTATTGACATAAATGTACCAAGTAAGATGCGGCAGAGTCTGAAAACCCAATAGAGAGAAGCATGAAAGTTCACACCTTAAGAACCCTCAAAAGGTTGGAATATTAAACACCAGATGCATTTTGCTTGTGCACATATAACACTAGTGACAGGCAGGTAGGGTTATCAATCCCAGCTCCTTGCATTAATAGTCAATGAAACCCTAATTGGCTCCCAGATTCCAAATCTGATACCGACTGAATTTGCCACTAGTGCAACATACTGCTCAAGGATTCGAATCAAGCTGCAATTTATTTTTTGGTATGCTGCCATCAACGCCATCTCTACTGGCGTATGCCAACATTCGATACATTCTACAACACCGACATGGAAGCGGAGATTTCTCTTCCAAACTCAAAACTCCAGAAACAGGGAAAAAACAAGCAAAATACAAACTCACAAGGGTTATAGAGTGTCGCAAGCAGCAGCAAAAAGTGGAAGACACACGCACGAACTCATACCTGAGGTCGTTTCCTGGCTCTGTCGGAAACAGCCGTCAATAGTCCCCACAAGTCGGAGCGCGAAATAGGCAACGGCTTAGTCGCCACCCTTTGCGCCATGGCCAGCACGTCCTTGGTAGAGGGTGAACCTGAAGAAGTCCTCTGCTGCGACGAGGAGGAGGAGGAGGGGCATGAAATAACCGACCCCGCAGCAGCCTCCCCACCACCACCACCACCACATCCTCCAACACAACTTACTCTCCTTCTCACATCCCCATTTCCTACTACAGAGATCACATCCACTCCCTTATCTATGACCACACTGGCCATGGAACCACCACCACCACCACCACACCAATTTCTTCTTTTGCTTCTTCCTCCTAATCCACCAGCATCTCTCTACTGCTTGTGCTTTCCTCGGCTCTTCTTGCACGGAAACTTCATTTTGAGTCTCTCAAATCGTCTGCAGCAACGACCAGATGGTGCGTTCATTATAAAAATTGCCGCAAATGCATTGAAGGAGGAGGAGGAGCAGGGGAGAGCAAGGCGAAGAAGCTTGCTGCAGCGGCAGCCGCGAGCTGCGTTCCACACGTACTCGTGAAACGCGTGAAACTGGGAAGACACGGGAGTGAAGAGAGCGCAGAGACGGGGGGGGGGGAGATGATGGGTTTGCATTAATTACTGACTAGTGCATAAGTTTACTTACTCTTTTTTTTTTGCTTTTTCCCATCTTTTTCGGCTCTCCTTTGCAGGGATTTTTTAAAATATATATTTCTCAATTTTGTGATTCCGAAAAATTGGCGAACTTTTCCTAAACAATAATAGCAAAATTAGTCAATTTTACTTTAAATATAGCCAATTTTTTCCAATTTTTTTCCTAATATTTTCTTTTCAGAAACATCCAAAACATTTTTGAAAGGAGTCGGTGCTCCTTCCAAACCGTGTATATCCCCCAAATATATCAGTTCTGATTATTTGTCACTAGAATTAATATATAGAGGGTATTGAATTGGCCTTTAGGTGTAGGAGTGGGAAAAAAAAAAATTGTTAAGGCCAATGAAATTGCTGGATTTAGTGATTAGAATTTTAATTTTTTTTTAGCTATCTTGAGTGAACTATCAATTAAATGTGTAATAAATAGGGCTTGGTAATTTTGTGAATATTTTTGAAATGGACCAATGACAATTGTGGAAAAAGGAACCATTATTTTCAACGTTCAGCTGAATAGGTTGTGTGTAGGTCTCAGAGCCCAAGTCTTGAAACCCTAAGACCTACTTGAGAAAAAAAATATCATTTTTTTTCAATGATACTTGCAAAGTGTCAAGAGAAAAAATGCAAAAAAAAAAAAGGTTGAAATGGGCATTACGTTTTTTGAAACACTCATCTCTTGCACACTAAAAATTATGCTTTTGTAAGGTTACCTACAAATACACTTAGAAGTTTTCACATAGGTTTTTATGTTAACTTACTCTTAATTTCCTTTTTTTCCGGTTCTAATTTGGTAGGTCGTTTAGTTATTTATGCTTAGTTATGTCATTTTTCTTTTTTCATTTTTGCCAAATTTTTGCACTATGGTTGACAATTGTTTCTGAATTTTTTGGAATTTTTTGGAATTTTAAATTCGAAAAAATTTGATAAAATTTTGAAATTTGTTTTTTTTTTTTTGAAACTTTTAAAA
>Ga0209208_10011345_pt1 | contig 11415 bp, 6 predicted proteins | sample S1TSphfallax_3_FD_187694 | JGI IMG/M metagenome (GOLD analysis project Ga0209208, IMG submission 187694) | Host-associated microbial communities from peat moss isolated from Minnesota, USA - S1T2_Fd - Sphagnum fallax MG (SPAdes) (version 2) | ecosystem: Host-associated > Plants > Peat moss >...
ACATGTCACCATCTCATGCAAAGTCATAAAGAATCAATGGTCAAAAGAGGAATTAGGGCTTGAGGGCTTTGCCCCTTGCTTTGGCACGAAAGGTCTTCAAAGCTAAATGACATCCTTAAACTCTCAGCACCTTAAAATGGACACCTATTTTGCCTGTTAACGTGTCGAATATATGGCTTAATATACTTAACTAACCAACCATAATTATCTCCCACATTCTAAATTACCAAATAAATAAATTTCATTAAATCCTGCTCATCAAAATCTTTCCAAGAACACCAAAGGCACATTCCAATTCCTCCACAATTTTCAGTTACAATTTAATTTAATTTTCAGTGAAAAAATCATTCAATATTCAAGAACATTTGCACTGCAGGTCCAAATGTCATGGAACCAAGCCCATGCACCCTCCACATTGAGAACTTTCAAAAGACACCAAGAACACGATCTGCAGCATCCTGGTTTCATGAATCTCATAATTATAAAACAAACTACCTTCCTTCATAACTAGATTACAAAGCTTATTCTCTAATTAATTTCAAACTATTATGAGATTATTTGCTTGAACTAATTAGAGCATTTTCAAGGCACAATTAACTCAATCAAAAGAGGCATTCAGTTATGAATGAAAAGAAAACCAAGTCATTCAAGGCATATTTTAAAACTTTACACTAAAATAAAGTGGCAATTTATGAATGGTAATGGCAACTAGTTTTTAGTCATATACCTCACATGCAACTCAAAATTGATTAGTCATTTTGAACAAGTCACATGGGTTTGTAGTTGTAGATGACGGATGAAATCAAAATCAAAATATACATGTTAATCCATATGCAAACTATATGGTTTATGCAACTAGCATGCCATAAACATGTGACTATAGATTTCTTTAATGAATACAAAATTCACATTATATGTAGTCTATCCATCCAAAGCTGCCGCATGTCATGTGGAAAGATGAGTGACATCTTAAATTTTAATCCTCATGGAAATTAATTTTGCCATCTTTTTCAACTACCCCAATGGTGCCATGTGTCCTAGGGTTTTTAATTTGCTGATTAAAAACCAATCAAAAGTAAATCAGAACCATCTACGTCAACGATGCATATTCTACCATGTGGCAGATTCAAATGTCATATATTGATTTTTAAGGTTTTTAAATTTCTTTTAAAAAATTTGGGCATTGTTTTTTAACAACACCAATTCTACCTTATGGCCTTTTCACGTGGCCTTTTGATTTATAAAATAAATCGTTTTAATAAATTTGGACTGTCTTTTTCTAGAGCCACATTTTTTGCCACATGTCACTACAAAGGTTGAATGTCAATTTTTTATTTTTAATTTAGTGAAAATAAATATGGGCCATCTTTTTCAACAACCCTAATGTTGCCACTTGTCATGTTCAAAATTGATTTGGATTTTTCCACATCCCATATTTTCTGAGTTTCTTATTATTTTCATTTGCTGATTTTTTGTAAATGTTTTTATGTCATGTTTTCAGTCTAGGAGGCTTACTAGATTTAAGGTATTGCACACATTGCTAAATGGTTTTAGGTTTAGGGTGAGCTTATATTGGTTTAGGGTTAGCTAGGATTGAATGATATTTAATCTAGTAGGCCACATATTCAAATACATGGATCAAGGTTTATGGCCTAAAATTACAACAAGCATATGGACTAAACTACACAAATGCACAAATAGAATTTAACACTAGGTTTTCTTGTCTTAAATTAAGTGTCCACCTACTAATGCCAATTGTTACATAAGAAACCAAGTGTTTGTAAATTCAAGCACACAAAATGGCATTTAGTCCAACCAACAAGACAATGCTTACAAGAAGCACCAGTCCAATAATAATTCACTTGCCTAATTTAATGTCTTTTCCTTTCCAAAGAAGGTTTGTTGCCCATTACATCTTTCAATTTCAAATTGGGGGGGGGATTGTCATTTTGGTTTAGCATTTACAATTTCACATTGCCATTACCTTCTATTATCCCACCAAATGCCAATTGATACCAACTTCTCCAACTTGTACACCATGGTGCACACACCCTAGTCCCCCTACCCTATGTATTATATTTGACACCCTACATGTGGGTATTACATTTAGGGTTGGATCTGCACCTCAGGTTACTTAAATCACCTATGGGTTATATTGAAATGAACTTGAATATGGGTATTGCATTTAGGGCTAAGTATTCATATAATTTGTAATACCCACACTTGTACTTATTTTCACCAACTAGTAATTTGGCTTTAATTTTTTGAATAATTAAATAAAATTTATAACAAAACACAAAAGAATGTATGTCTTTTATCATTTGGTAATATTTCCACTTTCTTTAAAAAGATATAAAATAACATTGCATTGTTTTATATATGTTTAAGCCTCAAAAAGTCCATTCAAAATGCACCCTAGATTTATTTTAATTATTGTAGACTTGTAAAAAAAATGCAATTATTGTATATGTCCCAATCTTTAAACGTAAACCATAATTTTAACATTAAATAATAAATTTTACATTGAACCCTAACCCCTTGTATCATTAATGTGACCAATTTTGCATTATGTTTATTTTTATATATGTTAAATCATACTATAAGGTGAATAAATAATTTTGAAAACATGTATTTCATAATGTATTGGTAGGGAATCAAATATTTTTAAAATATTTTTATGTTTCATGGTTAATGAATTATCACAATATGATAGAGGTATTGTATTTAAACAAAAGTTGGCTAGAAAATATTGAACTTTAACAACTATGAAATAAATGGAAACAAAGGAGATTCATAATTATGTTATAGATCTAAAAAAGTGATAAGATCAAAAACCAATATAATGAACAATGTCTAAAGTATAAACCTTAAACCTTGATATATATGAACTAAACATTAAATCATAAGGCATAACCTTAAAAATTCAAATGATATTTTGCCATAAGCCCTATTACAACCTTAACTATACAAATCTTGACAAAAAAAAGTCTTAATGATATATGCCTTAAATCCAAAAAACTATACCAAGTATACAAAATATATAATGCAAAACAAAAAAAATAAAAAAACATAGGAAAAAAACTACATATCAAATTTTAAAGCTTTTAAACTATAAAGATTTACTAACTGAAAAAAAGTCTTAATCTTCAAAAATAATCAAATAAATTTTGTAAAAAACCAAAAAAAAAAAAAAGTTTGTTACCTTTGTGTGATCTCTCCAAACTAATTTTTTCCAATCTCTTTGAAAAAATTATAAAATGAAATTATATTGAATCACATACATCTAAACCCTAAAATTCCCCCTCCCCTTCAATTTAACCTAGTTTAGGTTAAATACTATAGATTTGTGAAAAACTTGTTAATTAATTTATGTGTCCCAACCTTAAAGTTAAACGATAATCCAATAATACATACTTATAATAATTACATGAAAAGATATATTATAATGTCCATTCCATAAATAAATTAGGTAAACAAAATTCAATAAAATATGCATGAACTAAACCAAAATGGCTACAATTATGACATTGTTTCCACTATAAATTGTTTGTAATACCTACATATGGCGACCTATGTTCATCATCCATGAACTAAATTCTAAAAAACCAAGGGGATTATTGGAATTTTACCAATAATCACCCCTTAATTCTAGTTCGAGCTACTGAAAACCAAAATGGAATTGGATCTAATATTCAAAACCAACATCAAATTACATTAAAAAGTAAAATGCTAATTTTATTTATGTCTAAAACCAAAATTGTGAAAGTTCTACTCTTTTTTTTTAGAATTGGAATCAAATGTTTTTCATAATAGTAAATAAACTTGTACACTAGTATAAACCACTACAAATCAATTATTTTGATTTTGTGAAGAATTGTGTCCTAGGTTTTTTAAGTGTTAGAAATCAAAGAACCTTCAGTTCTGGGTTCTAGAAAAAAATTAGAATCACAAAACCTCCAGTTCTAGTTATTCAATACTTCCAGAATCACAGACCTTTTTGAACCCAAGGATTTTTTTTAATAAAAAAAATTGTTGGTTTTCATGAAAGAACTAGCAACAAACCAAATAGTTAAGTAAGTTATTTGATTTTTAAAGAACCCTAATGAATGGTCAAAACCAATTTTATGATTTTTCAGAACCTCCAATCAGGGGTCAACACTAGTTCTTTGATTTTGAGAGCCATCAATCAAAAATACACATATATCTTATCCTTGTCAATCTTAGTTTTCAAAACATGAGAACTATCCAATGCTAGTACATCACTTGAACTTGGCCAAATATAAGAGGTCAGTTTTGATGACCTTGTTGCACTTTCAAATTCCACTTACTTTGGTTTGACTTTTCCTTATCCCTTTTTTTACAATAAAATAATTCAATATATATCGAATACATAAATGGTTTTGGTCATTATTAACATCATGTTGAAAATAATTGAATGTGCGAACTTGTTCCTTGAGTCATTTAGCTCTTAATTTTAATTTTCCATCTTTCATTATTATTTTCAATTTTAAAAAAATTTAGTGATGTCTTTTTTTCCCCTTGTGTTTGGCTTCAAGTTGAACTGAATTTGTTAACCTTTTTTAATAATATTAAATTTTTGACTGAAAATATTTCATTTGGAAAACCCAAAGGTAATTATTTTGGACCCTTTATGACCTCAAATTTTTTAGGATGTTTGCAAGATTTAGTCATTTTCCAAATTTCTTCTTATGATCCTTTTAATTATGCTAATGAGTTTTTATGAACATGAAAATGTTTCATATGTATAAAATATTGTGAGTTTGATTTTACTACAAAAACAAATTCATTTATAAAGTAGGATGTTCTTTTGATCTAAATGGATGAATTGTTTAAGAGTTGAAACCTATGAAAGAAGTTGATATGTTTTACAAATTGTGTTGTATTGATCATCTTATCAATTGCAGATAAATCCGGTTCAAATTGTGTATCCAAATCCCACCTACATTTAACACACTTGGAATTGGTCATCATTTTTTTTCATGACATTGTTTCTAGAAAGGAAATTGCCCATGCATGGAAAGAAACATGGACATCAATTACCCACATCAATGGAGAGGAACGTCCTACATTTTGGATAAATGAGTGGTTGGTTGAAGACATGGTACAAAATATCCAAATCCTTTCTCTTTCATATGATGCCAATATTTATGGGGTCAATGATGATGTAACAAATATTGGGAAGAACCATGTACAAAGTTTGGTGGTGAATCAAAGGTGAAACAATGTCCTTCCCAATTCTAATATTTGAAAGTTTTGTGTCTTTAAACATGTGTTTAACATAACCTTCCATACTTCAATGGATTTCAAATTTCAAAATATTTTAAATTATAAATGTATTTATAGTCTTTATCAAGGTTACAATTTTTTTTTAAAAATTGGGATAATATTTTAATAGAAAATATTGATAACACATATTTAACTATATTTCATTTTCAACCTTTTATGAGATTTGGATATCCTTACATTATGCCACAAATGGAGTTTAAATACAAGAATGAAGTTGAAACATAATCTAATTACGTATATTGTTTGCATCTACAACTATGAAAACCTTTGGTGTGTTCCAATTTATATTGGTTGGTCATAGTTTTGGTGGCTTGATCATCAAAAGTTTAGTGGTGGAGATCAAAAGATGCATGAATCAAAAAACATCAAATGATATGGATTTAGCCATCAATGTAATATCCAAGGCTTTTTATGATAACCTTATTGGGGTAATTTTCTATGGTGCTCCACATGAAGGTGGGACAAAAACATTTTCAATGTATTTTGCACAAATATGCCAAGAAATGGGTTTTTCAAACAATACCCACTCAAGAACACAATAAAATTTACTTAAGAATGCTCAATTTTTAGATCCAAAAATGGAACAACTTTCAATGGAGTTTGATCAAGCCAAAGAAAATCTTAAAATCTATGCTTTTGTTGAAGGACAACCCATTAACAAAGATGAGGTCATTTTTCAATACAATGACCTTCAATAGATATGCAAATGGATATTTTTGTAGAAATTCAATGTTTTTGCAATTTTATCTTTTAGATCTTTGAACAAGCCTTGTGTAAAAATGTGATGAATTGAATGTGATAAAATAAATGTGCTTGAAATTGGTGTGTATGTCCTTATGTTTTAAGCTTTTCATAACATTTTTTTAAATTGAAAAAAAAATTATGTTGACAATTTTTTTATAAAAATTCAGTGAAAATATGTTTAGCTTGTATTTGATTTTCAACTTTCATTAAACTATGCATAAGAAATTCTCATTCCATATGTATCAACCCAATGATTATTTGGTAACAATTATTACAAAATTGAAGACGCAAACCATTTGATTATTTGCAAGCCACCTACAAGGGACCACATAAGTTACTCAAAATTGGTGGATTGTTGAAAGACTTGTTTAAAGGTGAGACATCAACTTCAATGCAAAAGTTTTAGATACTCACTATATAAAGAGGAAATTTAAAGCAATTTTTAGGTTGTCATAATGCACATGACACTTTGATTTTGCACCAAGTGTCATATCCACATGAGATTTTAACACACCTATCAAGTTGAATGCCCAATGCTTTTTCAAGAAAAGGTGATATGCCCATCCCCAAAAATTATGATTGAAATGATAATTGATACTAAAAGAATGAAATGATCAAAAAATCTCAATTGTAAAATCAATGGTGGAAATCAACCTTGTTGTTGATTAGACAATCAAAATTGGTTGATGGAAAAAAAAAAATATTAAAAAAAGTTTGTTGCCAAATTTGAACAACCAAAAATCACTAAAGCAACCAAAAATCAATTAATAACAATTGAGAAAAAAGTTAATCTATTTGAAATGTTCAATCGTCAATGGATTGATTTATAATGTCAATTTTGTGACCAAAATTTTATGATTGTTCATTTATTTATTTTCTAATTAGGTGATTGAAATTTATTTATTGCTATTTATTGAATTTCAATTGCTTAACAACCAAATTTTATTTTTTTGGTCACTCAACTGAACTTTTAATCACCAAATGATTAAATGTTTTTTCTTCAAATTATCATTGACTAATTTTCGATCATTGAGTCAACGACAAGGTTGATCTTCACCATTCATTTGGTGACCAAAATTCTTTTGGTCACCTAGAAGAAGTAAAAACAAAGAACCAAAAAAAATTGGTTGCTTAAATTTCTCTCATTTTTTATCACTTGAATATTTCCCATTTTTTGTCATTGTTTCATTTGTCATATATTAATTTTCCCCCATTAAACCCTTGTTATTGACAATCTTATCAAGGTTTTGATTCAAGTTAACCTTGAATTGACCTAAGTTGACCCTATTTTGATGTAACATTAGGTTGTGTCAATGCTCAAAATGATGTGCGATGTTGTGACAAACTTAATAATGCCATGACAATCCTAGGAAGTTGTGTTCATAACACTTTTGTAAAATCTAACATTAAACATATAGGTGACAAAAACTTAATCTAATTTTTAAAAAAAATTCATAACATTGATTTGTGCTCACTTCAAATATGCAAAGTTGATAAGATTTTAAATTGTCATAAAGACATATGATGTAATAGCATGGGACTTTTATAATTTATATATTCTTAACAAAACATTTTTTTTGTCTTTAATGTATTTAGAATAATTATTATATGACATATATTTCTTTCAATCAAAATATTGATATAAAATTTGGATGAATCACAATAAAATCCATGACAACTTCCATCACTACCATCATGGGAAGTGAGCTTAGAAGAAAAAACAAAGGATACTTATAAATTGTTACAAATGGTATCTATCATTGGTTTGGTTGGAATGGGGGGTATTGGAAAGACAACTTTGAGCAAAAAAAAAACCATTTGTTCCATGAGAAATAGGATAAATCTAGTTTCTTGGAGGATGTGAAATCAACAAATATTGAAGATTTGAAAAAACAACTTTTACAATATAGCATGGAAGTTGTGAATGGCGATGATTTTAAGCGTATTGAGGAGACCATGATTTTTAAGAAAGTGTTAGTGGTCATTGATGATGTTGATGAAAAGCTTATCAATGCTTTATCAAAAGTTCTTGCTTTTCAAGGAAAAAATAGAAAAAGTAATTTAATTGTGACTTGTCAAAATTGGGAGTCTTGGAGGGTAAATGGAATATTTTTAGTGCCATATTAAACAAAAAACAAGCAATGGAACTTTTTCTATCACATGCATTTCACAACACAAAACAAGTGGAAAAAAGTTTTGAAAACACTTTTGAAAAGATTGTGGAGGCATGTGCTAGTCTTCCTTTAAGCCTTGAAGTCATGGGTGGTTTTTTACACAAGAATCAAAGCTTCAATATGCAAACAAGATTGCAAATTTGGAAAGGAGTCTTGAAAAAGTTTCAAACATGGAAAACTTTGGATGTAGATACAAAGGATATGCTTTGGCAAAGCTTGGAGATTTCTTACAAAGATTTGGGCCAACTAAAAAAGGATATGTTTTTGGATATTGCTTAACAATTTGATTACCTTGTGATAACGAGAACAAGTAGATTTCAAATAGCAACAAAACCCAATATATAATTATGGAACATGGAATGTTCTCATTTTAATGACTAAATATGATATATGTTTACTTTAATGTGCATTGATTAATATATTTCAAATTGTAAAAGTAAACAAAATAAATGTGCTTCCATTGTGAAATGCAAATAATTAAGGTGGTTATGGTAAGGTGTGCAAGGTGTAAATTGGAAGACTCAATCACATCCTAAGCACGATTGAGTTTATAAAAAATAAACTTAAAATGAATGATAAGTATGAAACACATAAATGATTAGCGGAAACTTTGGCATGACAATCTGAACATCTAGGTGTCAATAAATTCCTCGCCATCCAAATAGAGGCCATCATTACAACAAAAGGTGTCATTGACACTAAGTGATTTCATTAAATTTTGAGTTAATTCACTAGTTTTAGTAAATGGGGACTGGTTGGAAAGTAGTGAATTCACTAATTTAGTCGACGAAAACTACTGAACTGCATCCACATTTTGTAATAGTGCATGGAAGCTTAAGCATTGTGGTGGAATGAAGGAATTATTTGAGAAATGTTGGATTATAAGACAAAATACTCCCCCATTATGGATAATTATCAAACATTATTGTGGCAAGGGGGGCCAAATATGGAAATGTAAACATAATTTGTTGCATTTAACCAAAATTGTGTGAAGTTAGCATGCGCATTCATAAACATTATGAATGCAATATGCCATTTTGGAATTTTGCATGATGATTTGTCCAAGGACAACATTATGTTTCATTTTTCACCAAACAAACCATATGTTATGTACATATGTGTGTTTGCTTAAGGTGAAGTTGGACACTTGCAAGAAGTGACACCATTATCAGATGGGTTTGTGAAGGAACAAGATGCCACCAACACAAAAAAATGTGTTTATGGGTTGTTCCATAATTTTTTTTATAGTGAATTAATAACTACAAATTCCCATAGACAAATGGGCAAACAACATGTCAAAACTTTGAGGTCTTGTCCACATATTTGATGGGCAAGTTGACAAATGTCATATGGGGTGAAGATTGAGATACTGAATATTTTATAAACAATTCAACCACGATGTCATTTTGGGAAGTGATTCATAACATGTATGAACCAAATCTGAAGGCACACAAAACTATTCAAAACATTGTGTGCACATTTTTGGGGCTTCCATACAATTGGATTACATTTAACAAATGTTATTGAAGGCAACCATAGATAGTTTATAAATACTACATATGAAATATGGTCTAATTTGCATGATCTTTAAACAATGACATGTTTTGGACTTACAAATTTTATAAAACCCAATTTTGTGCACGAATCATGTTGTCATGTCTAATCAAATTTGAGATTTGTGAATCCATCCTTTTTACACATTTGAAATTTGTGGATCTATGCTTTGTAATGATGATGGGTTTCTTGTAAACATAAAATATAATGATCATTTACACTTTTACACAAGTACTATTAATTTGTTTCCTATTTTTTAAATTATAGATAATTGGACTTAACATTAATTATGTGCTTTGATAAATGCTTTGATATAATTAATAGACATCAAGTAATAAAAAAAAATCAATAGAAATTCATTTGAAACAATATTTTTTAATGCAAATACAAGCCATTTAATAGATTATTGTTTTGGTTTTCATTTTTCTTTGGGCTTGCCTACCAAGGTTAGGATATTTTTTTAGATTCATTATAGAATCTAGTAACTTAAAGGATTTTGGCCCTTAGGTAATAGGTCTATTTTTATATGAGGATTTTTGAAAGATGATATTTTCACTTGTGTTGAAACTTGAAATTAATTATGGAGTTGTGATGTTTAGAAGGATTTTGGTTTCTTTTAGAGGATTTTTTTTCTAAACAAAATATTTTTACATAGTGAAATATTGAAATTTTCATAAATTTTTCTTTTGCCTTAAATCGTTTTCTAATGTAAATGGCAAGGACACATTGTGACACACCTTGATTTTTTCAATTGTGGGGATTGATATTGTACCCAAACTACATTATACTTTTTTTTATTGAAATTATTCTTGAGAAAATAAAAATAAAAATTGATTTTTCAACTTTTTGGAGTAAATTTTGTTTTTGAGATAGCCCAAAAACATTGCACCAAAACATTGAAACAATCCTTGTTGTGATGAAACTATGGTAAACCCTTCTTGTCCATTATCAAAAAAGTCATTGTCTGGTCACTAATCATGTTGGTGGCCAAAGATAATGCCAACCCAAAATGGTTGTTAGTGACAAAAAATGTGCCAATTGAAAATTCAGTGACAAAAAATGTGATGATTGAAAAGTTGGCGATCGAAAAGTTGATGATTGAAAATGTGGCAACTGAAAGATGGCAAACAAAAATGTGGTGATTGAAAACTAACGACCAAAAACATGACAATCGAAAGTTGTGACGACCGAATCATGTGGCTATAAAAATGTGCTGTGACCAAAATTCATGGCAATCGAATTTTGTGACAACTAAAAACATGTGATGACCGAAATGTGTGGCGTCCAAATTCTTTTGACAACTGAAATTTTAATGACCAAATTCCTGAGGCAATCAAAAGGCATTTCAATCGCCACAAGGTTTACAATGACCAAATTGGGTCCAATTTCTGTTGTTTGTAAACCTGCCCTGAACAACTCAAAAGTGCTTTTGAGTTAAATTGACTTAAGCTAACTTTATACTAACATGATGCATAAATACGTTTACTTCCAAATGCATCTATTGCATCGTGACAAACACATGAACGCAATGACAACCTTGACACTCACCAAATAACATCCCTACATTTCTTACTTCAATTGGATTCACGGTCTTTCACATTCCTAATTTTAACAAAGTCTTTCATTGCTCACTTGG
>Ga0209208_10011346_pt1 | contig 11415 bp, 8 predicted proteins | sample S1TSphfallax_3_FD_187694 | JGI IMG/M metagenome (GOLD analysis project Ga0209208, IMG submission 187694) | Host-associated microbial communities from peat moss isolated from Minnesota, USA - S1T2_Fd - Sphagnum fallax MG (SPAdes) (version 2) | ecosystem: Host-associated > Plants > Peat moss >...
CAAAAGGGGGGTAGTAGGGGATGGAAACGCACATGCAGGGGCCCCAGCAAATATGAGGGCACCGACCGACGCCGCACACAAGTGACGGTGAAACCCATGAGACCATGCCAGAGTCGTCGCGTGCGCATCACATGCACTCCTCCGGACTCGCGCAGGCCTGTTTGGTTTGTTTGGTGAGCGGTCCTGCCTGCGCCGTGAAATCACGTTCAAGGAAATTGTGAGGACTCTCTCTCTCTCTCTCTCTCTCTCTGCTGCGATCAGGGATGGGTCTCGAAATTTTCTCTTTGCCAGGGATCTTTCAGTTACCAGCTGCAACAAGAGACAAGAGTCTATTTTCTGCCAGATTTAGTTTATATTTTCCCCAAAAATTATATTAAACAAAGGCTCACTTTGAGCATCCTCAGCGTTGATGACTACATATACCCTGAAAAAATATTACTCACATCCAAGTTTTTTTTTGTTTTTTGTTTTATTTTTTTTTGGGGGGAAACTCCACCCATACACCTAACTGAAACTGGGACTGCAAATAGTTGGGAGACTACTAATAGCAAACCACCTGGACCAATCATTATGATCACCAATTAGAAAGAGGGAGCACCAATCAGAATCATATTTATTACCCTGTGTTTTCTGCAGCTGTAAAGCTTTGCTACGCCTTTGACTAGCCTCTCGAACGAACTTGTGTACATTATTATGCTCGGCCAAAACTACTTTCCTGAGGGAAACTCTTAAATTTGACTTCTCTTCATCCAATTTTATTTGTGCTGGATCACATACTCAGCCCCGCTTGGGATACTTTTAGAGCATTTCCACCGACACTCAGTATGTGGCCCTGCACTCGAAATCTTTGATTAGATATTGTATTGTAGTAAAAACCAATGAATTCACTGCAAGAGTGTTGTGAGCCTGGAAACATGCACGGATTTCATAGCCCTGGACGAGAGCCTTGGAAGAGTCTAATAAGTAGAGTCAAATTAGTAGTCTCCCCATCTGTTTGCAGTCCCAATTTTAGTTTTATGGGTGGGGTTCGAAAAGATAAGTAAACTAAAACTTGGATGTGAGAAATATTTTTGCAGGGTCACATACTTGAGTGTATGCTTTTAGGGTTTTTTCTCTTGAGTTTTGGGTGGGGGGGATGATTTTTTTCAATTTTCTTGTGTTCCCAACATGTTCCCTTCAAGTTCCCAATTTTTTGCCCAAATTCCTCCCCTTCTCACCTATATATATATATATAGGTGGGCAAAAGGGGGAGAGACACTCCATCCTTCCATAGAATCTTCTATGTTAGGAGAGCCTCCATAGTTTCAAATTTTTATTTTTATTTTGCAATGGGCCAATCAAATTGGCTCATTGCAAACCAAAAAAAAAAAAAAAGTTTTGACTTGTGAGGCACCTGCAACTAATTAATATGAAACAGAATAAGTACTCCCAGAATAAGTAGGGTGTTCTTAGGAAAGGACCTGGTGCATATCAATTCTTCAAGTGAAGTGTAGGACCATATTGCCAGGACCCTATTTGTCAAACTAGATTTTGGGCTCCAATCTTTGCCCACTTTGGACTGAGATAACTTTCCATAAGCAATCTGTTGAAAGTGCAATAACTTTTCTTAAGAAATCTATGGAAAGTAATGATATTCTTTCACACTTTCAACAAGAGGTGATATTCTTTACTTTTCATTAAGAAAATCTGTTGGAAACTGTTCATCTGCACAAGCAGCTCATCAAAAGTAATGGATCTGTCCCTTATGGCAAGTTCAAATGGGCCACACTTCAAATAAGAGAAGCAATGTTCCATGAATGTCAAGAAAATGAACTCAGAGTTCATAGTAACACTTGGTGGTGAACATTCCTCCAAATGTGGGACCAAATGAAAGCTACATAATTCATTATCTCTCCCATGTCTGCCTGACTGACAGAGCCAACAAATTATGCAATTTAAAAAAGAAGTCAGGATTAGGAACAGATTTGAACCCATGCATGTAACCATACTTATGCTTTCCTTTCCGTATAAAATAATTCGAAAAATGTCTTGATCCTTAAACTCAGATTTGACCATCTTTTGATGAAACCATGCCAATTGTAACTAAACCAAAGCAACCCAAAAAGGGAGAAAACAAGGAACAAAATGGAAGGACCCACATCCAAGAAGACAAAAGAATCACCTAAGAAGGCAAACCAAAGCAACCCAAAAAGGGAGAAAACAAGGAACAAAATGGAAGGACCCACATCCAAGAAGACAAAAGAATCACCTAAGAAGGTAAACCACAAAGGGCACATCGAGATCTCGAACCCTCTCCTCTCACAAGAAGCATATCAAATAGGGAAAGGTGAGGACCTGTTGAAAGGACCCTAAACCCTAAACCATCACCTCCAGCAACAACTTGTCTCAAAATAGAGATCACCTACACATGCTATAACACCACGGACACCCTTTGCCTATAAAATGTGTGCATCTTTTTGGAACTTGGGGCATTCCCCAACATAAAAGTCTAAATATGCTTTCCTTTGGCCCTTCCCCCTCCTTTCCCTTCCCTTTTCAACTTATATGCATCATAATTGAACCATGGCCAAACAATATGGGATGAAAAATAATGTGCTATTGGGAACATCTTAAAAAACACAATGGAAATTTTATGAACAATTTGGAAGCTCAATGGCACCATCTTGGGAACACATTGGGAACAAAGTAAAAAACAAAATCCCTCCCCCTTGCGCACAGCCCCAGAAGTAACAAACTAAGCCCTTTGAGCCTTCTCATTGACTACATTATTTTTCTATTCTCAAAATGGTTTGTCACCATTTTCAACCTAGACTAATACACCCCCATTATAAGTTGGGGGTACATATTGGGTTGGCACCTTTTTATGTGCTTATATGTCCATCACTTTGAACACCCCAAGACCACCTTGGTTCATCCTGATGCCTAAGACATTCCTTGATGGCATTGTTGTTAATAGTGGTTCTATTATGAAGGAAAATTGGAAAAGGTTCATCATTTGGGGGATTATACTTTATGAGATTCACCTCTTTTTACAAAGAACCCCAAATCAAAAACTTTTGACATCACAATGATGAGGACAACAAACAAACAAATGTTGCATTGTTGTTGTCAAAAAGTAGTTTTCATATTGTCGATGGTCCACATTATTGTTGATATGTCATCAATTTGAAATGGCGTCAAGTGTGTTATGTTAGTTACTCAATTAAATTGCAATTAATTTAATGTTAAATTGGGTTAGTTTAATTAATTTGGTTTAGTTGTTGATTAATAAGGAGTTTGCTCTAATGTGAATAGGTTCCAATTATTTTATGGATGGGGTTCAAACTTCTTTGATGTGAATCACAAATCACTTTTGGTGATTTGAAACTCTTAACACCTTGCTTTTTTATATGTGTTTTTACAATTTTGATGTGTTTATGCATTTTAGTAATTTTGTGAGCATTGTGTTTGGGCTTGAATTTTCATGTGTTCAAAGTGAGTACATCTTTTTGAATCATCAAAAGTGTGTTCGAATTTGTTCATACAAAAACTATATTTGTTTGGTGTGAATAACACCCAACTAGGTCCTCAATAGTTACCTCCAAACTAATGGTAATGTTTTGGAAGAAGACCACTAAAACTAATTAATCAAATAAATTTCCATTAGTTTATAACTTTACTACAACTACTGAAATAGTAGTTAGGAAATCTTTGCATGGAAAAAAATAACCTACTCCTAATAAGGTGGTAGCACTACCATCTAACATAACTACTTTCTTGAGTTCCAAAAGTATTGTCATACCAATGAAATATGTGGCACTACTTGCTTGATTGGAATGAAAACATAACAATGAGGTGGCAATAATTCCACCTTGTAGTAAAATTATCCTAGGGCAACAACTTCTAAATACCTAAAATATATATAAATGCAATACATGAAGGTACTAAAGTCTCAACTATTGAATACCATCTACTTTTCTTTATCCTTTCCTATTGCCTTATCACATTTTACCATCACTCCAAAACACAAGAAAAAGAAAGAAAAAATAACATCAAAAATCTAGAAAAAGAAAATTAAATTAAAGATTACTAAGTTGTTTTGTAATGCTTCAATGGTCAAAAAATACATAAATGGGTTACCATCTTCCTCCTTTAGCAATCTAGTAGTTAAGAAATTAAAAACTTATACTAGCCATTCCCAACTTCCAAGATGAAGGTACAATGAAACCAAAAAAAAAAAAAGTACGAGAAAATGAGCAAAGAGGAGGAAGAGAGAAACAAGTGTGAGTTTATGAAAAAAGAGGAAATAAGATAGATTTGAATTAATTTCTTTTTAAATTGAAAGAAAGAAATCCAAGGCCATCCCTTCCCCTAAATTCTCCCCCATAAATATGTCTAAACAAAAATACAACTAAAGTCCCATTAAACTAGATGATCGTCTTAAATGATTTCCAAAAAAAAGTCCTACCTTGTAAGTAACTAAGTAATCAATTGTCACCTTCTTAAAAATTGGGGTTGACTTCCAACCTACCATCCCTAAAAGTTAGTTAAACTAGTGGGCATCGCCTCCAAAAGTGAAGATTGTAGGAAATTTATTATACCAATCATAAAAAATTACTAAGCTAACTCTCCAATTAAATTAACCTCTTAGGTGAAAGTAAAATCTAACCTTAGTTTAACATTATCCCCCTTCTATATATAAAAATTATGCAAAAAGAAAGAAAATACAATTGCTAGTTAGTAAGCCACAAAAGTTTAAATATAATTTTTTTAATGTAAAACTTAATTGGTTTCTACCAAACTAGTTTTGTGGTAGAGTGAATATTAAATTTGAAGTTGCAAGTGTTTCAAACTTGATAGAAATTTAGTATTCACTTTACCAAGTATCTCAACATACAAAGGAAAATTATGTATTCTAAGATAAGAAGAAGAGCAATTTGTAAAGTGAGTTACAAAAGATAATCAACTCTTGTAAATGAAAAATGCACAACACCAAAAATGACATTTTATGAGTAGTCCTTTTCTACTAGACTAGTCACTTATGCCATTTGTAGTTGAATCGAACTTGTTGTTTATGCCATTTTTAGTCACTAATGTCATTTATAGTCATATAAGATTAATCATAGAATGCATAATCAATTCTTAGAAAGAAAAAATAAATCCACAGTGTTTCTAACATTTTCTAAAAGGTGACGCCCACTTATCCAAAAAGCTGTTTAAGGAATTCGATAAGGGTAATGCCAACCATGAAGATGGTTGGTACCCCATGACAATTTTGTTAGTGATTCTTCTAGAGGTCATTGTCCCAAAACTAGTACTATGCCAACTATTTTTTAAAACTACCAATTTGGCGAGCCAATGGTTATTGAAGGTGTAATTTTTAAAATTAATTATTATTTTCCTTTAATAGTACCAATTGTACATGGGTGCATCCATGCTAATAGTAGCCAAACCAAGATTACAAACTTATTAGTTTCATAGGTTCATTCAAAATTTGCAAGAAATTTGTTATTTCATAGGTTCATGTTTTTTGCACACAAATGTCGTGCATCATATGTGTTTTGAACACATGACATCCATGTGCAAAAAACATAAACTCATGAAAAAAATATTTTCACACAATTTTCATTATTAAATTGTGGGATGGGAAGTTTGTAATGAAGCGTAACAAGTGTTTTGACTTTCATGTTTTTGGGTCAAATTTTGTATTAATGTTGCAAATCATTCAAAAGGATTCTTGACAATGTTTCAAATGTATTACGGGAACATAATTTGGAATGAACCCAACTTTTTTATGAGTTGGTGAGATTCCATTAACCATTTCAATGGTTGGTGATTATTCACCAAGGTGAAATATGGACTACCAAACAAATAACATTGGAACATGGCCATAGTCCAATCAGTTGCTAAACATTCCACTCCATATTATGAGTTGTATTTCACCTTTGTTTGGTTATTAAACCAATTTGCACAAACTACCATAAATTTTCAATCCTCCTCATCAAGTTGTGTAATGACTACTTAAAGTCCCAAAACACTCAAATTTGTGTGCAATTGGAAAGGATGACTTCGAATGGGTTTCTTGATCAAAACAGGTGTAGAACTAAACTTAGCTTTCAACCCTTTAAAAGCTCGTTCTTGTGCATCCCCCCCCATGAACTCATCGTGAACCTTGGTCAATTGAGTTCAAGGTTTGGCAATCCTAATAAGCCTTTTTCCAATACCATCAATAATAGTTTGCCAACCCTGATAATGCTTTTAACTAACTAACATTGGTTGGTTTTGGAACCTATGAAATCACATCTGCCTTGGCGTTTTGGACTTCCAAACCTCTTGAATAAATCATGTGGCTCAAATATTTCACTTGGGATTGAAACAATCTACATTTTCCTAGGTGTGGTTTCAAACTATGCACCTCCCAAATTTTCAAACACATCAAATAGGTGATGACCATTCTCCTCCATAATAAAACTAAATCCAACCACCATGTACATGGTAATGTGTTGGATTTGCTAGCACATTACCTTGAAGGTTGAGATTGGGATTTCTTTGCTAATAATGTAACAAATTTAGCCATCATGTACATGGTAACACCACCAATTGATCCAACACCTTGTGCAAAATATTGGATGGGTAATTGAACTTGATGTCCATCTCTTGATTGACACCCAAGTTTATAGGAAATAGTCTCCTCCCAAAAGTCGAATACAAATCCCATAAGATACAACACAACACCCCTAATTAACACATCATAGGATGTAACATTTGTCATCACTACTTGAACCTGTTTGGATGATTGGTCTTGGGGTGGTTGGGGTTCAACTACACAAAAATGTCAACCTTGGTAAACCCACAAGCCTTTTATGATGCACCCATGGATGTCAAAATCTAATATGGACATGTTTCAAGGTCATCATCAATCATGCCAAGACCCACAAATGCTCATTATCTCAACATCACTTGTTGGGTTGCACCAAAATTCAACAAAACCTTTTAAGGAATAAATGTTTGCCCAATGTCCACTTTTCTTGATCTAGAAAACATTGTTTTTGTTGCACAACAAGACCTTCTAAGTGTCATTAATGCCCAACAATGGTAGGTTGACACTATAAGGTGGGATAATTTGGTATTTGTCATTTGTCATGAAGGAAGAATATCCATTTCATAATTTGAGATATTTCCTACTTAGTTGTTTCTCCTTCATGGGTGGCAAGAATTTTGATGCCATATCCATAATCAAAATTGACATTTCTTGCATTCACATGGAAAACTTGGAAATGAAAATTGGTCACATTAAATAAAGGTTGCCATTCTGATGATAAAAAACAATGGGTCTTGGTAGATGGATGAAATTTCCCCCAATGTCATCCCCCTCACATCCAACCTAGAGGATAAAGATCCTCCTTTTGTTAACATGATGTCATGGGACACATGCCCTATGCTTGGGGATGTGGATATACCAATTGGCATTATTTTAACCAATGTGAATGATTGGGAAAGACACATTAGGCACTTAATTTTGCCTTTTTTAGGATCAAGTCTTTCAGATCAATTCAACATTACTTCAAGGCATGTAAATTTGAACATGTAATTATAGTTGATGAATCCATTTCAAACGAATGAAAAAAAAAACATGGTGTTTTGCCCCCAAAACATGTGTATCATGGGGAACATCAATGGAACCAACAAATTTAACTCTAGAATAGAATCCCAATGAAAGATTTGATCTTAGATATGTATGTGCATGTGGAAGTTGGTGTAATCACCTTTTCCTCCTTTAATTTTTGAGTTGCCATATTTGGGTCATTACATATTATAATACAAAAAATGGACTAGTGCCATTTTTTGAATATTCAAATTATTCTTGCATGTACTTTTGTTGGATATCACAAAATGAAACTCATTTATGTAAAGTTAACACATAATCTTTCATAAATGGAAAATTCACAACAAAACAATAAATGTTCAATCCTAGGACATAAAATGGATTATCCCACATTACAAATAATTGGATTTGAACATGTTAATGGATAGTAATTATCATCACATAATTACCCATGGGGTCTGTAATCAAAAGTTAATTTTGGAATGGAATTCCAAGGAAGAATATTTGTTAGTGGGTAAATGTTTTTAGTCTAATTAGCTAAGTGGCCTTCAAGTAACTTTTTTGTTACTAATGGTAGATTTGGACTTATTGTTTCATATTTCCTAAGGGTTCAAGCCACTAGAATAGTTAATTCTTGAGGATAAAAAAATTGTCATTAGTTTGCCATTAAATAAGGATATGTGGAAGAAATTGGGATAAATTGATTTTGGAGGTTAAAGTGAGGAAATCTAGGAAAATATGAAACATGTCCATATGTATGTGTGTGGTCAAGAGTTTGTTGTAATCAACCCATTTTCATTTTACTTGTGGAAGAGGAGTTTGGATGGTTCATTATTTATTGTAATTGTTTCTTGGAGTTTTAGGAAAAGAGTTATGAAAAAAAAATGTATTTTTGTTGTTAGAATACAAAAGGGTGTTGTTTCAAACATGGTTGTGGCATTATATACTTTCTTTTTTTTCCCTTTGTAAATACATGTAGTTAATTTTATTTGAGATAGAAGATCGTACCTATCTATTTTTCTATATATATATTTTACAAATGGTCATTAGATCATAACTACAATCAAGGAGGGTAATTGACGCACTCCCAAGTCCCGGGTTAACCCCACTTGAGGGTTCAACTATGTAGAGTTGTGGAAAGTTGGGACTTGGAAGGCGCTCCCGACTTCCAGCACTAGAAAGGGGTAAAGGGCCGTGCTAGAAGTCCCGGGATTAGACTAGGAAGAGGGACTAGATTATCAAGCTTGAATCTACATCCAAAACCAACCACAAAAGGGTTAGTCCACATTCGGGAACACCCTTGGGTGTTGGGACAAGCCACAAGCACTTTGACATACAAGACTCACCACGGCCCGGACTCGGGGGAAGCCACCACCTTCCCCCATATAGTATTCTCTGCAACGCTCTGTGGGGGCTACATCCAAATGGCTCTTTTTCCTGGGACTCCCAAGTTGGAGTCCCGAAATTGTCCCGGTTGGAGTCTCGAGACTTTGGGAGCTCATATCTCCTGATTGCCAAGTATGATCAAGACGAGGTCTAAACCAAAGTTATAGCTCTCTTCGAGAGCTTTCCAACTCCATGTAGCACTCTCAATTCAGAAGTCAGGAAGAGGTCTATTCCCGACTTTTAGTGGTCGGGAGTCAAACTACCAGTTTGACTCCCGACCCTTCTTTTGCCCATAACTTGGGCTGTAGATGTCCAAATGGCCAATGCGAGGCCATTTTCGATATCTACGCTTCAAGACCTTTCCAATGACATCAAAAACACCCCAATACGAGGTGTTTTAGCCTTTGCTATCGAACTCTAAACATTCGGGGGTCTCGGAGGACTCCAAATCTCCAACTTTGGGAGTGGGAGTTTCATCCTCCCACTTCACCCAAAGTAGGGTTGCGACAGTAATGGCAATGGTGAATAAACACCAAAAAATGGTGAAATTTTTCAATTGAGACAATTTCCAACAAACTAAGAAGATTGGTAGGACAACTATTACCTTCTTGCCATAATGGTTATTTTCTTGTTTATTTTTATTTTTTGTGTTTAAGATTTTTATTCTTTAGCAATAACATTTCTAGATAAAGCTAGGAAAATTGCAATACACATGTTTACTTGTGTTTTATGTGTTTTTATAACTGCAACCCTTATCTAATGTGTATTTAAAATTGCTAGGATTGTGAACATACAAATTTTTTATCTCATAATGTGTTTGTACAAAAAATTTGAACCTTTGGGATAAAGCACTTTGAAAGTTGATAATGTTTATGGTCAAAAAATAAAGTAAGGAAGTATTTCATTTGTGAAAACATTGATTCATATTCCCATTTTAAAATTTTAAAAATGGCAAAGTCTTTTTTGATATTAATATTAATGTTTTTCAAGATGTTTTAAAAGGAGTTTTAAATGATGGTTTGAACTTGGATGTGGAAAATTATATAAAGTTTAACATCATTTGAACAAATTTGAAAGTCAAACCAATTCACTATGCTTAAAATCCATTAAAAAAAAATTCAAAATATAAAAGAAATTTGGACTTTCATCTAGGATTTTGATCTATTTGCCTTTACTCCACCCTTATGTGTTTTTTCCACTTGTGATCAATTCTTGCAATTGAGCAAAATGATCATGAATAATGGCATGTATGCCACCACCTTTGCCTTTGTTATTATCCTTATTTGAGGATTTTCCTATGGCTTTTCCTTTGGATTGAAAACCATTGCCTCCCCCACATCCTCCTTTGCCCTTAACATCTTTACTATTGTTAGATCTATTGGGATGAAGTTTTGGATGCAATGAGTAATAATGATCAATGTCATGACCTTCAACACCATATTATTCACATTTGTCAACACTTGAAAATCTGGACTTAGATGTGAATGCCTTGCCTTTGTTGGGGCACTCCTTTTTCATGTGAGGACTTCCACAAATCCAACGCACAACTTATTGGCCTTGTTTTGTCAAAAATGATGAGGAAGCCCCAAATTGACTCCATTTGGCCTTTCCACTTCAATCAGTCACTAATTAATCCTTGGAATCGTTTTGGGTGGTTTAATCATGGCAAGTTTACCAACTTCCACCAAGTAAAATTGACGCGCCCCCAAGTTCCTTGTTAGACCCAAAATGGGTCCAACTATGTTAAAGAGCAGAAGTAGTTGGAACTTGGTGCCGCTCCCAGCTTCCAGCACTAAAGGGGGGGTGAGAGGGGCGTGCTGAAAGCTCCGAGATTAAACTAGGAAGAGGGACATATATTTAATTACTTGGTCCTGTTATCAAAACCAACCACAAGAGGGTTAGTTTACCTTCGGAAACACCCTTGGTGTTGGGACAAGCCACGGGCAACACGGACTCATTTGACTCACCACGGCCTGGAATCAGGGGAGGCCACCACCTTCCCCCATATAGTATTCTTTGCGTTACTCCGCCACACCCGCATCCAAATGGCTTATTTTCCCAGGACTCCCAAAGAGGAGTCTCGAAACTGTTCCGATTGAGACTCTTGGGACTTTGGGAGCTCATAACTCCCGACTCAAACCTCGAATTGGGATGAGGTCTAAAGCAATTTTGTAGCTCTCCTCAAGAGCTTTCCAACGGTGTGTCGCACTCTATCTGCACACCCCAGAATCGGGTCGATTCCCGACTTTTTGTGGTCGGGAGTCAAACTGTCAGTTGAAGACTCTTGTGGTCCACTAATTAATTGTGATTCTTATTCCACATTTGATGAAACATCACCATTTCTAGCTTCTCCATCTTCTGCTACCTTCAATGGTGAGTACCAACTAGCCATCTCATCAAACACAACATCTCTACTCACTTGCAACTTCCAAGTGAAAGGGCTG